>Ga0123341_1006258_pt1 | contig 10750 bp, 16 predicted proteins | sample Turbeapinknodule_FD_89959 | JGI IMG/M metagenome (GOLD analysis project Ga0123341, IMG submission 89959) | Root nodule microbial communities of legume samples collected from Mexico - Turtle bean Mexico pink nodule | ecosystem: Host-associated > Plants > Roots > Nodule | place: Mexico: Nepantla...
AATGAAAGGATTCTCTATGAATAAATCCTAAATTAGCCAACTTATCAGCACACGCATTCCCTTCACGAAAAATATGAGTAACCCTAAACCTGATTTTTCCACAGTAATTAAGACAAGTATTCCATCGAGATTACGAAGCATCCAAGGAACATTTGTCCTAGTAGTAAACGCATCACAACACAAAGCAGAGTCACATTCCAGCCAGACATTAGTAAGTCCCAACTTTTGAGCTTCCTCCAAAAGCATATATAACTCCATAAAATTCAGCAACCAAAGCAGTCTGAACATCAATAAACACAGAGAAAGCTCCAATAAACTCCCTCATACTCCCACGGAAAATACATCCACAAGCGGCAAGACCTGGATAACCCCTACCAGCCCCATTAATGTTAATTTTAACTCAGCCTGGTGAAGGAAACTCCCACCTAACAGAAAGAGGACACAAAACTTTACTAGTACGAGTATTAATACCAAAAAATTTAATCACACTGAAATTCATCATATCCCTCTTCATTGAAGCTTTAGACGACTTTCCCACTAGACAAGTTAAATCTTTAATAACTGAAATAGCCATAGAAACCTCAATCTTATCCTGAAAACGAGCATAATTCCTCATATGCCATAACATCCAAATAAAAAAAGTTATCACAACAAGCTTAATCAATTTAAACAAAGGACTACCATCACTCTTAATAAAAGAAAGAAGATCATTCTTATTAGAAAAATGAGAACTAGGAAAAATATGTCGAACCCAAATCCAAATATACAAAGCATTAGAACATTTAAAAAATAAATGATGAATATGATATGACTAACCATTAGGAACATCCTGATCAGCCCTAACAATGATATGACTAAAAGGATGAGGCATTTGCTGTAAAGACAACGGAATATTCCAATCACGACCTGTCCAAAATTAAGAAATTGTATCTGGAATGCTAATACCACCATATAACACTGCAATATGTGCTAAAGGAGTAGTAGAACACCATTTATCATTCCATAAATTAATAAAAGAACTTGTACCAACAATACAAAAAGTATAATCAAGTATAGTAGAATAAAACTGCTTAATTTCATGCCAAAAAGATGAGGATCTATAAACCATTTTAAACAACTATAACTTATTAGTTACGAAACTAACTTAACTTATGATTAATTTGTCAAACTGAAAATTGTTTCTTAAAGTCAATTTCCAATATATTGATTATGTGAGAAATTAAATAGTATTTTTAAAGAATACCAATTCTAATTTTATATTATTATTTTTTTCACTTTACTCTTTTTTATTCATTCTAGTACTAGCTCTTTCACAATGTGTAGCCAACAAAATTTTACAAACTATCTTTAGAAAAGAAAAAACAAGAAAATAAAATTAGCAAGACCCTAAATCTTAAACAAGAAAAAATTAAATAAAACTAATAACACAAACCATTTTTGGCAGTTTCTACCCCTACATTTTTCTTCCTGCACCCCCACAATTTTATAAATCCTGAAATTGACCTTCACCTGTTATTTGAATTCGGATCTAGGAGTGTGATACAAATTCATCAATCCGGAAGTGAATCATATTGATTTCTGGATGAGGAAGTATTCTGGAAGCAAAGTTTGCATAAATTGTTGATTTTTGGATTGTTGAATCCAGAAGCCTAATTTCTATTATGAATTGGTGGATTCAGAATGATTTTTTTCAATTATGAATTATGAATCTGGAATGCATATTTTGAATTATGGATGGATCCGGAATGGTTTTTCAATTATGGATGTTTTGCATTTTTTATTTTGGATTAACACTACCATTCATGTACTACCGGAAGCACCAATCCGAGAGATTACTGAACGTGCCAATCCAAAAATTTACTGAATTTCATAATCCGGAATGCAAAAAAATAAATGTACAATTTTATATAGGGACAACTTTGTCTTTGCACAACCTTATGTGGGTGCGGAAGGAAAAATGTAGGGGTGCAGGAAAAAAACTGCCATATTTTTTTCTTTCATTGTTACATATTAATAATGCTCTTAACTATAAAGCGCATAGTTTTGTTTTGTTTTTTTTTCAAATGCAAATATGATTTATATTTTTGCACTAAACAATACAATAATGCTAAATCCATAATTTTTTAAACGGATATGCTAAAAAAACTCTACTTAAAGACATAAAATGTTAATAAATACAATATATAATGATGCTTAATATTTTAAGTGAAATATTATATTTATAAATTCATTCATAATTTTACTATTAATCTTACGTAGTCCTTTTTAAAGTTAAAAATTATTTCTATTAAAAACTAAAACTAAAATTAAAATTTAAAAATATAATAAATTATTTCAGAAAACCAAAACAATCAACTTAAATTTAATTAAAAGGTTTAAATTGATTACAAAAATCATTATCTATCGATTATTTGTCCGCAAATCACTATAACACCACTTACTAAATTAAACGATCTTTATTAAAGGCTATTAAGTAGATGTAAAGGTGACAAAAAATGGCTTGTGTTTTCTATTAGGAAGTAATAGTTATTGAGAGAAAATATTTACATGTTTGACTTGTTAATTATGTTCAGTTACTATTTTTTTCATTCATAAAAATAGTTAGTAAGAATTAATTTTTACTAAAATAATTTTTAAATTTTATTCACTACAATACTCTTTTTCATGAGAGTTAATACTAATTGAGTGAAAAGACAAGGTTAAAATGAAAAAAAATTTATAAAAGTTAGAGTTAGTATATATTCTTTTAAATAATTGTAAAACACTTTTAACAGAAACACGCATTATACTAGTAAAAATAATTACTAGTTGAATTTTTTAAAACATATTACTAATATACTAAATATTCTTGTTTTTTAAAAAAAAATCTCATTATTCATATGCAAGCACAAATACTTTTAATATTTGACGAGTATATAAAGAAAAACAAATTTAAATATTAAAAAATTTATTAAATAGTAATTAATTTAAAGAAAAAAAATAATCAATCATTATATTAATTAAGTTAGATATTTTATAAGAGGTTACGAGGGGTGTGTGTGGTGATATCGGCTCCTTGTGCTTTGGGTCTCGTTAGGGTAGTGGACGGTGATTGTTTCGGAAGCACGGGGCACGCGGTGGTGCTGTTGGTGGTTGGGGGTGCTGTGTGAGTTGGCAGTGGTTGCTGATCTGCAGCGTGTGCGTGTTCTGGGCGTGGTTGTTGATCTGCACGAGTAGGGTGCAGTGTTGGTCACGGTGTGACTGCGACAGTGGTGGTGGTCCAGACATTGGATGTGATCGGTAGGATCAAGAGTGTCTTTTCTTTGAGTTTTGTGGAATTTCAAGAATGGCAGAGGCTTCTGTCGATTTCTTGATACCTTCGGATTGTTTGAAAGAGCACGAAGTGGTTCCAATTAAGAAGACGGTTGCTACGCAAGGACATAGAAAAACCTTTGCTCAGGCCTTGGGCAATACCTCTGATATCCCTTTGTCCCAGCTACCTACACCTTGGATCAAGGGAAACATGGTTGTTGTCCGGGTTGAAGAGGAGGATTACTTGGCAGGTCTTGAAGATTGTAAGAATCATCTACATGGGAGGATTATTTTTTCTAAGGGGGATACACCCCTCACACACTTGGATTTAACCAAAAAGTTGCAGCTTGTGTGGAAAACGCTCGACCATGGAACGTTATACCTTTTGGCAAGGGTTTCTATGAGTTTAAGTTTTCTTCTTTAGAAAACATGAGGTGGGTTCTAGGGGCTGGCCCATGGCAGTTATCTCCTAGTTTCTTGAGACTGTTAGCCTGGACAAAGGTTTTTGTTCCATCTACTATGAAAAGCACTAAAACCCAGGTCTGGGTTAGAATTTACATTTGCCTTTAGAATATTGGAGACCGCAAGCTATATTTTTTATTACTAGAGGCATTTGTTCCCCTTTGTCTTTGGATAATCATACTATGAAGAAAAATAAGAGTTTTCTTGCTCAGGTGCTTATGAATATTGATCCCCTCTTCCTAATCAACTATTGGTTGAACATTCAGGATTTGCATTTATAATAGATGTGGAATATTAGTGGTTGATAGTTGTCGTTTTGTTGTCAAATTAAGATGATTCCAGCGTAGTCTTGTTTAACGCTAGAGAGATGATTGTATAAAAGTGGTCAGGTGACCTCAAGTCGTCTCCCAATGAATCCAATAGTGAAATCAGTAAATCAGTGTTTAGATTGTATCTACAAGCAATAAAAGTTAGTAATAATAATAATAATGATAAAGAGGGGGTTCTGATAATTGTGCAGAATAGATAAAAAGAGATTAATATAGCAAATAAAAAAAAAAGCGGTTGATCCCCAAGTTCTTCCACCATTGAATTCTTCACAGGTTCTCTAAAGATTAATCATTTCTCAGTCCTCTAGCAGAGCTAAACCAAATTGAACATGCGCTAATCTAATTCAGCTGAAGCTCACCAGTAAAGCATGTGTCTATTGGTATAATCAATACCTACTTTGTTCCATGCGTATACTCCATGGGAATGCTTATCTTCTCTCTCTTGAATCATGCGCCCAAGAAATTAATTAGAACAATGCGAACCTACTAAGAAACCAAAGTTTAAGATAAGGAAAACTCAATCATGCGTTCAAGTACAACCTCTCACAAAAACCAGTTTTCCAAGAGATTAAAATATTACAACAACTGCTATAGAGAATTAAAAATCGAAACTTTTATTGAACAAAACCTCAGAACTCAATGGGGAATTACAAAAGAATCAACCAAAAAGGTTTAGCCTTCCATGCGAAGGCAAAACAAAAGAATTACAAAGAATAAAAGAAACTAAGAAAACCCTATGAAGCTCCCCCCTTTCTCCTTAATGCTTGTGTCCTTTTATAGGCTTTTCTGCTCCAAGGATCTTGGAAAAATATTGTAGTTTAGATTTTGTTAACAGTTTCCAACTTTCCAAAATTCTTGTATTTTGCAGAAGATTTACTTCCAATTATGTTTCTGAGATATTGTAGATTTTATTTTCTCTTTCTTCTCCTCGGGATTTGTTTTCTTTTTTGATTCAAGAAACAATTTGGAATTTTACATATTTGGCCAATTCACAAAGGTAGATACTTCCTTCAGACCATTTACTCTAAAAACATAAAATTAACAAAAATAATAGTCAATGTCCAAATAAACCCAATTATATGAATATTAATTAAAACAATGGATTTATTTATTATTATAGACCAATAATTCATGATTAAAGCTATTGACTGTGAATAAATATATGCTTATCAGTGGCTCCCTCCATTTTGCTCTCACTGTAAGATGGTTGTGTATGATCTTGCTTAGTGTCGTGTGTTTAATGGTCATGTTGTTTGTCCTCAACTTAAGTCTTCTCAAACCAAGACAATTCCTGAAAATGACAAAGAATAGAGAAAGGTTGTGGGAGACCCAGTGGTTCCTAAACAACATAAAGAATATCGGAAGAAAAATTTTATTGCGGTGACTGTTCCGCAACATAAGTTCTTTGATGGCTCTATTGGTAATTTGACAACTGGTGTCTTTGGTGGTACTAAGGTTGTGATAAAACTAGGTCAACTTGATTCCGATAAGGCAGATAGAGGTGAGGATGTTTTTGCATATATTCCTCCCTTAGAGGATCCATTAGATCATGATAGGTCCTCACCCAGATAGAATTTGTCAAACCCCATTTCTGACCAAGTTAAGGTTTTAGAATCAACAATTGTAGTAGATACACAGGTCGTTACGCATACCAAGGTTTTGGAATCACAAATTGTAGTAGATTCATAGGTAGTTATGACTCTTATAGATTCATCGATTTTGTGCTCCGTCTCCGCCAAGAGAGAGTTCTCCTATAACGACACAATCACTTGCGTTGGCTCGACAAAATCATTTTTTCATCCCTTGATGGTTTGGAAATTCAGATGAGGCAGTGGTCCTAATACTGGTAAGCCAATTGTTCCGGATCCAATTGTTGACTTTAATAATGAGCATATATCGTTGAAAATAATATGGTATCTAAATTTTTGGCGAATCATAGTGAGACAGAGGAGAATGCTTGTTATACTAGGGAGGGTATTGTTTGCACCATTAGAAAACCAGGGAGACCATCTAAAGGGGTTGGTAAATCCAAAAAAGCAGTTCCATCCAAAAAGTCGCAATGAAGGTTTCTTGTTTTTTTTGGAATGTCAGAGGACTGACAAACCACAAAATTGTGGAGATGTTGTTTAATTTACTTAAATTACATAAGTCTCTTCTTGTTTTTATTGTTGAACCCATGATGTCGTATATTGATGCTTTAGATGTTATTTTCAAATTTGTTAATATATATTTGGTTGTTACTTCTTCTATCGTTGATAAAGCTGCTAAGCTTTGGTGTTTGTCGGTCCGAAATCTCGTCCAAAATTTCTTGGTTAATGCTCAATTTATTTCTGTAAATTGTTTTTTGCTTCTTAAATGTTTAGCTTTATAGGTTTTTATGGCGCTAACACATACTTGGTTAGACGAATTTTGTGGAGGGATCTTAGTTTCTTCACTAGGCTTTGGTGTATTTTGGGAGATTTCAATGTTGTTCTCTTGGCTGACGACTGCAAAGGGGTGTTGCTCCTAATTAGGTTTCTTGTAATGAATTCCTTGATTGGATTAATAATAATTATCTTACTAGTATGCCTTTCTCTGGTCCTTGTTATATTTGGTGTAATGGGAGGAAAGGGTCACAGAGAATTGATAGAAAGTTGGATAGGGCTTTATGTAATGAATAGTGTTTGGATGAATGAGACTCTTGTACTTATCAGGTTCTTGTTAAAAATTGTTCTGACCATTCCCCTATTCTTGCTACTCTTTCTAGTAATTGTTTACGGAAGGTTAACAATTTTCATTTCTTTACTATATGACTTTAGGATTGTTTGTGTATGAAGCTTATTCATGATTCTTGGACTAATACAGTTGTTGGTTGTTCTATGTTTATTTTGCAACACAAATTAAAAAGGTTGAAAATTGAGCTTCGAAGCTGGAATAAAAATTTTGTAGGTAATGTTCAAAATGAAGTGTTTCTTAAGCAGACTTCCCTCCTTGCTATTCAACAAAGCTTAGAGACTACTAGTTTGTTTGTTCTTGATGTGCTTATTTGTCAAGAAAAGATTGCTAAGGAAAAGCTTGATCATGCTTTTCACTGTCAATACTTGTTTTGGAAAGAGAGGGCCAAGATTATCTGGTTTAAAGATAGGGATTGAAACACTACTTTTTCTATGTTGTGGTTAAAAGGCGTAATAATGCTAGTGGGATTCATATATTAAAAACCGATAATGGTGTTATTGAGGATTCTAAACTCATTAAGGGTCATGTTTTGGATTTTTATAGAAATCTTTATGCTGAGTCTAACTGTAATGGTCCGACTACTGGTAGTATGGAGGAGTTTATTGGTTCCTATATCCCTGAAATAGTTTCTTCTAAGGAGAATATTATGTTGACTAAATGCCCATATTATTTGGAAATAAAAAATGCAGTTTTTAATCTTAATGGTAATGGTGCTCCTGGTTCGGATAGTTTTGGTGGTTTTTTTTACCAGTCTTGCTGGGATATTATTGGGATGGATGTTTGTAAAGTTGTTCAACAGTTTTTTAAACAAATATGGATTCTTTTTGGAATGAACAATAATGTGGTTTCTCTAATTCCTAAGACTCCGGGTGCAGATTCTGTAAAAATTTCAGACCAATTGTTTTCGCTAATTTCAAATTTAAGATCATCTCCAAAATACTGGCGGATAGGCTTGCTATTGTGGCTACTAGAATCATTTATCCAAATCAATATGGGTTGGTGCAGGGTAGACAGATTCATGATTGTATTGGTATTCCTTCTAAAGCTATTAACATGTTTTCTAAAAAGATTAAAGGAGGTAATGTGGCTTACAAAATTGATATTCATAAAGCATTTGACACTTTGAGTTGGAAGTTCTTATTGTTAGTTTTGACATGCTTTGATTTTCATTCCTCATTTGTCAATTGGATTAGTACAATCATTCTTTCAGTTATGCTTTCAATCAGGATAAATGGCAGTTTGGTGAGTTTTTTTTCCTTGTAGTAGAGGTGTAATACAAAGTGATCCTTTATCTCCCTTGCTTTTCTGCCTCACAGAGGAAGTTCTAGGTAGAGGCATCTCTAAGCTTGTGAATGATAAGAAGATTCAGCATATGACTAGCCCTATAGGTTACACCACTCTCTCTTACGTTGATGACATCTTTGTTTTTTGTAGGGCAAATAATAAATCTCTTGGAAATATGAGAAACTTCCTTAAAACATATGGTGATTTTTTTGTTCAGTATGTTAATAATTCTAAAAGTAGCTTTTTCACCATGGATACTTTTCCAAGATTTGTTACCAAAGTTCAACGTTTTCTTTCTTGCAGTCATGGGGTTTTACCTTTTAATTATTTAGGGGTGCCTATATTTGTTGGTGCTCCAAAGTGTCAACTTCTTCAACCTTTGGCTGATAAAGTCAAATTGAAGCTAGCATCTTGAAAAGGGAAATCTCTTAGCATGATGAGTCAGATCTAGTTGGTTAATACGGTGATTACTGATTTTTTAGCTTACAATTTTAACATATATAAATGGTCGATTTCTATTCTTAAGCAAGTTTAGCAGTGGAGAAAAAATTTTATTTGGACTGGTGATATTATGAAAAAAAGACATAGCTATAGCTATATGGGCTAAGATCTGTTCTCCTCTTGAGAATGAAGGATTGAATATTATTAATCTCCATCATGAAAATATTGTGTATCTTCTCAAGCTTACTTGGAATTTTGTTTATAGTAATAAGCCTTGGTCTCTTCTCTTGAAAGCCAGAGTTTTTAAATCAAAGTACCAGTTTAAAATGGTTTATAGATCCTCCTCTATTTGGCTTGGGATTAAACAGTTTTATGACACTATTCTTGAATATACTTCTTGGATTGTTGGTACATGTACTTTTATTAATTTTTGGAATGATAAATGGTGTTCCACTCCTTTTTTATCAATCATTGTAGGGGTACCTGATGGTTCTAGAATCTCGAATACAGTTTCTCAATTCTGAACTGGTAATGATTGGAGTATTCCCTTGCCATTACAGCAAATGCCTCCTTTTTTTGAACATATAATGATGACAGGAACAAGATATTCCTAATTGGATTCTGAAAGATTTTGGACATTTCACTCATAATTAGGCTAGGTCTTTTTTCTTGGATCTGGGTATTCTCAGTGGCTAGGGTAAACTCATTTTGTGTGATCTCTCTTACCCTGAACTCATTTTAATTTTGTTTTAAGCTTATCTTATATAATTTTGTTTTAAACAATGACAATCGATTGTTTTTCTGTATATTGTTGCATAACTACTTGAGTTCTTGGCTAACTTGATTCCTGTTCTGGATTTAAACAAAGAATTTCATTAAACCTGAAAAAGTTTTCAAAAATCCCTTTTAAACAATTCACCCCCCTCTTGTTAAAGGCCATATATTCTAACAGTTTGTATATATATTCTATGTGTACGCTTTGTGAAAAGTAGGGGGAATTTATTTAGCATTTATTTTTTGAATGTCCTAATGCTATGCATATTTGGAGTTGGGTTCAACAAATTTTCCTTACTTCTCATTCCTCTAATGTAGATGATCTCCTTTCATTTATTAAGAGTAATGGTAGCCCTTTGGTTAATTTGATTAAACTTGTTGTGATAACTTTTTCTATTTGGATGATATGGCACATGAGAAATTATGCTAGATTTCATGTTAAAATTGATATTTCTATGGCCATTTCGGTCATTAAAGATCTCACTTGTCTAATGGGTAATTTGTCTAAAAGTTATGTACGAAATGACATGTTTGATTTCAATGTGCTAAGTTTTTTGGTATTAATACTCGTAATGGTAAAGTTTTATCTCCTCTTCCTATTAGATGGGAGTTTCTTTCTCTAGGTTGGGTTAAAATAAACATTGATGGTGCTGCAAGAGGTTCTCCTAGTCTTGCTACTTGTGGTGGTATTTTTTGTGGGAGTATAGAGGAGTTTATTGGTGGTTTCTCTGCTTTCCTTGATGTTCAGACTGCTTTTGTTGTTGAGTTTTATGGAGTTATGCATGCTATTGAACAATCTCAAAAGATGGGTCTTACTAGTTTGTGGCTTGAATGTGATTTTGTCTTGGGTTTTGATGCTTTTACTGCTAGGACTAATATTCCTTGGATACTTTTTAATAGGTGGAATACTTGCCTTAACTACTGTAGGAAAATCAGGTTTAGAATTTCTCACATTTTTCGTGAAGGGAGTGCATGCGCTGATAAGCTTGCTAATTTAGGCTTTATTCATAGAGAGTATTTTCATTGGTATAATAGGTTTCATCTAGTCCTTTCTTAAACTTCTTTATTAATAGGTATAAATTACCTATGTATCGTTTTCGTTAATATATAGATTTTGATTTCGTTCCCCCATATTTTCTTGTATTTCCTTTCTTTTTTTCTTTTGATAATACTTTTTTCACGTGGTGGTAGATGATTTTGTTACTTGAGGTGTGAGTCTATATGAGATGTTAAGTTTCTTAGTGATGCCTAACATGAGAGCTTTTATAAAAGAAAAAGTTAGATACTTTATAAACTAAATTATTGGTATTTAAAGTTGTTTCTATTATTAATAAAAAATTATGAAGTAGTTTCTAAATTGGTATATAATATTAGCTATCAAGATTTTAACATACAATATTTTATATTTTAAATTAGCCTTTAATTAAATTAGTGACTAATTTATAATCTAAAGT
>Ga0123341_1006260_pt1 | contig 10750 bp, 11 predicted proteins | sample Turbeapinknodule_FD_89959 | JGI IMG/M metagenome (GOLD analysis project Ga0123341, IMG submission 89959) | Root nodule microbial communities of legume samples collected from Mexico - Turtle bean Mexico pink nodule | ecosystem: Host-associated > Plants > Roots > Nodule | place: Mexico: Nepantla...
AAGAAAAGGGAGACTTCAAAAGGGAGAAAAAGGGAAAAGCTAAGAAAGCATATATAGCATGGGATGACAATGATGTCTCATCCTCAAGTTCTTCAGATGATGAGGAAGCTAATCTTTGCCTTCAAGCATTAGTAACAAGTAGCATGGATTCTACTTCAACAAGTAAAGGTACCACCTATGATCAATTGCTTAATGCTTTTTATGAAACTCATGATGAAGCCAACTGATTGGCACTTTCTCTCAACCGGTTGAAAGGATTAAATAACTGGTTAGAAAATAAAGTTAAGGATCTAGAGGAAGAGCTATGCAAAACAAAAGAAGATTTAGAAAATCTAGATTTAATCTACAAAAATTCTTCTTACAGTTGTGAGATAAAAGTTTGTGAAAATTGTGAACTTCTTGAAAAGAAGATTTGCTATCTTTTGAAAACCTTGGACAAGCTTACAACTGGAAAGTCCAATTTTGAAGATATTTTAGCCTCACAAAAATGTGTATTTGGAAAAGTAGGTTTGGGGTTTTACCCTCAAAGCGAAGGAAAAAAAGATTACAAAACCTTTTTCAAATTTTCCAGAAAAACAATCGGTTAAAATGTCGTTTCAACCGGTTGTTACATGCTTCTATTTTATGAAGAAAGGTCATTCTGCCAGGTATTGCAGGTTGCGTAAATCTCGTGTACCTAAAGGCATCTTTAAGTGGATTCCTAGATGTATTGGTAATACAAAGATAAATCAAACACTCAAGGTCCCAAATTCTTTAAGGGATCAAACCTTGAGATTTGACAAAGTTATGTTTTGCAGATTTCTGATTTCTTTTGAAAGGTTCAACAAGGACTAAATGTTTTGTACATGCCAACATATCAAAATCTAGTGTTGGTTTCTTGAACTTCTGTAATTAGAAAATCAGTGATCTGAGAATTAAATTCTCATTCTTTGTTGAGAACTATTGGTGCTCAAAATTCAATTCAATATACTTCTCTATGTTTCTATATGTAGTTCCTATGTGCTCCATCTACTCTTCATACATCTAATAGCTTGCAAACATGTTAAAACATAATGATTATATGCAACATGTTTTTTTAATTTCTTCAGAACAGAAATTTAACCGATTGTTTTCTCAAAACAACCGATTATTTTGTATCTGATAAGCTCTGGACAAATCTGTTTTTTGGTTTTTAAATTCTGGTTTGTGTTTATGTTAAGCCTAGTGACCTGTATGGTCAAAAGTGCATTAATTGGATGTTTGAATACAGTTTAACCCTGGTACATTTGCTTTTAATAGATCAAATCTCTACTTACCTTGAAAATAAAAAATGTCTTAAATGCTTGGTCAAATATCACATGTGAATCTGTACCTTTCTGATTTGACTGATTATGTCAGCTTTATGGTTCATATTTGATTCGTTTTTTATGTTAAATACAACCAGCTTTGATGAGGTGTTCTCTGCTATAAAACCCAATGCATTTAGTTATTGTTTTCACTCACAAATAACTGGTTGATATAGAACTGCTATTTTTATCTCTCTCTAAAAGCTTTCTTTGCAGAAATTGTTTCTGATTTAAGCAATGGCTGGAACTCCTCCATCTGCAAAAAGGATGAAATCAAGGGGCGTCAAAAGCTTTAGAAAGCTTGAAGGATGGTTTGCAGGAGATACCAATCTCATCAACAAGTATCTACTTGAGACAAGTAGAAAGAATGTGAATACCCCAAAAGTTGTTTCCTTCACATGGATGAAATAACAGAAGTTGGATTCTGTAAGGAGTATTATCAAAGAACAAAAGTTGAAGAGATTCTTAGAACTTACAGGGAATATCTATCCTGATCTTGTAAAGGCATTTTACACTAACCTTCATTTTGATGGTGACTCACTTGTTTCTCATGTCAAAGGTGTAGATATGATCATCACAAGTGAGGTATGGTCTGCTGTGACCGGGCTGAAGTCTTCTGGACTAAGGATTAACACGGGAAACCTTGGAGTAGTGGAAGATTTCAATAAAATCCAGTTTTTCAAAGGTTGTCTCAAGAATCCCCACTCCAAAGTGAGGAATTTTTCTATTGGTGGGTTAAAGCTTGATGAAAGGCTTGCTGGCAAAGAGTGACTCCTTGTTAGTCACGGGTCAGGTCACAGAAGAATACCAAGCTAAAGATCCACAGATGGTCGCATACCCAGAGTACGTCCAGATTCTGAGGGAGACGTTTGAGGCGTTCGAGCTAGTACACGTCCCCAGAGAACAGAATGGCCGAGCTGACTTTGCTAGCAAAGCTCGCCAGTTCGGGCAAGGGGGCAGACAAAGGACTGTTATTCAGGAGACCTTGAGGACACCTCGAACTGCCACAAATAGTACAACATAAGTCCAACAGATCAACACTTCGGAAGAGGTGAAGAGGAGTCATCGGTCGTTGACTCAGGAGACGTTAAAAACGCCCAGATTAAACGCGTACCCAGTTGCTGGGGAGAAGTCGTTGCAGGTTTGCCTAGTTGAAGCAGGAGAAACCTGGATGACACCCTACCAACGCTACTTGGCTGATGGGGTACAACCGCTAGAGCCTACAGAGGCTAGAAAAATCAAGAAAAATTCGAGCAAGAACACCTTGATCGATGGAAAGTTGTTCAGACACGGGTTCACTCACCCTATCCTGGTATGTGTAAGTGGTGAGCAGTGCACGCGCATTATGGCAGAACTTCATGAAGGGATATGCGGAAGCTACATCGGCGACCGAACCCCATGAATGGCAAGCGAAGCTTGACCCGCTTGAAGATGGTGAAGTACATGAAGAAGAAGGGTTCTTTAGGGCTTGCACGATCATCGACGCACACGGGTTCGCCTTTCCTACAAGGCTGAACCGACACGTACGCATCGTGTTCCCTCCCAAACACACGATGCTTTTCATCAGCCTCGCCCTCCCTGTACGTTATTACGTCTTTGTTAGAGGTTATCTTGGAAGTTTCGGCCAGGAGTTCATCAGGTGCCCAACGGTAGAGGGTTTTGTAATCGACAGAAGGAGGAGGGTTTAATGTGGTTTTGGTTCTGTCCATCTCGATAAGAAAGCTAAAAAGGGAGAAGAGAAAGGAAGAAAAACGAAGGTTTAGAAGAAAATGATGGCGTGACTCAATGAACCAGAAAAACAAAGACTCAACAAACGAAGAACAAAGAAAACGAAAAATGCATAAAACATAAACAGTCCCAGAACAGTTATGGCATGTTATGAACATCAGAATCATAAAGCAAGAGCAATCATAGAGTAAAGATCATACCTTTGAGTAAATTAGGTTTCAGAGGTAGAGGGTTTCGAAGAAAAAGAGAGAGCGTTTTCGAGAATGAGAAATGTTCGAGAAATGCTTAAGTGAAGTAATGAAACAGTGAAGGGAGCGTAAGGGTTTAAGGGTTTAAACGTATACGAGGAAGCGCAAGCGACAACGAGCCCTAACCGTTGATCTTGCCACGTGTACGCTGATAAAAAAGTATGGTGAGATGTCACTTCGGTGCATTGTTCACGTCCTATCACCCAGTGCCATGTAGGTCGTCGAGGAAGATCACTTAGTCTCTTTGCTGAAACAAGTTACAGCTCGAGACTGGGGGGCCTGTGTACCGACCAGTCCTCGGTCATCGACTCTAGAGAGGATCTCAGACATCGGACATTGGTGTCAGATAGTAAAGATGGGCCACGTAAGGTGGGCCCCAGAAATCATATAAGTTATCAGATAAAGCTCTCAGATATCAGAAAGCTTAAGTCACGAGGGATCCATGCATGTGGGGTGTATGGCGCATTCGGGCGCAACACAAGTAAAGAACCCTTGGAGGCGCTAAGGCCCATTAGGGTTAGGGTTTCCAAGGGTAGGTTGCATGCATGGTACGTGAATACTTAGGGCATCCATAGAGCATATGGCCCTACAACATTGGTGCATGAGTTGGTACCTTGGCGGCCATTCTGTTAGTCATTGCACTCCAGTAAAGGGAATGTCTATGTGCTAGATTATGCTAAGATTGTGTAATAGCGGCGCAGGGACATTCTCCAAGGAACCCTAGATGTGGGTAACAGAACATAAGTAAACCCTAGTTACAACCTATATAAAGGATGATAAGAACCCTAACAAGTTACACGGTTTCTAAGACTGAATCTACTTTATACACTTACTGTTTCTTTGCCCCAGTACTGACTTGAACGTCGGAGTGCAAACGGCCGCCAAGGCGCCCTTTGTCTTTGTAGGTGAAAGGTTCTTCAAACCTAGGAAGCGTGATTCACAAGCGGAGACAGGCGGGTCAGAAACTGTCGTTCGAGTCAACCGACAAGCGAGTCAACCGACGATAACAAAATCTATGTTACATGCTAGAAAACAATTATTATAAGTAATTGAAAAACTTGTTACTAAAACGTTATTATAACAGGAACAAAATTATGAAAAAAAAATGGAGTGTACAATCTTATTATATATTAGGAAATAACGTTAGATGTGAAACAATTATTTTATATATATTTCCAAACAGATCTTCCTACATCTATATATAAACACTGGTTTATCAAGAATACGCAAGAAAAGCATTTTGAATTGTTGATTCATTGCTAGAGGTGACTTAGAATCAATAGTTCATCATCTAAAGGATTTTTCCCTTTCAAACAAAAATGTTTTTTTTACTTCTATCCTACATCCCAATAAATATTAATATTTTAATAATTTTTAAAAATTTATAATTTTTTTAATTTTAAAAATTATTTTAATATTTTACATTTTATTTATATTTTTATTAAAAAGATTATTTTTTTTAATTTTTTTTATTATAAATATTAATATTTTGTTATGGGTGGAAGGTGTAACATAATCTTAAAATATCTTAACCCATTTCCAAAGTATGAATAATTATGGATTGGGCGTTCGGGTAAGCGTGGCAATACCAGAATCAACCAAATAAGAAGATGAGTTGGTTGAGTTGCAATGCACCTTCACATGCCAAACTCAAACTCAAACTCAAATCTCTCACTCACTTAGTAACCGAACTATGGCTATAATGTTCGGTTCACTCACTCCTAACTCCAACACTATGTCTCTCACTCTCACCACACAACCCCTCAACAACCTCATCACTAATCATCCTACCAATTTTCTGTTCTGTGGTCGAACTCTCAGCTATGGATACACTCTCTCTTTTTCAGATCAAAGGGCTTCTTCTTCCTTTCCCACTCTTCTCTGTTCTGCTGCCAATAAACCATCCTCTTCATCAGATATTAGGTACCCTTTCTCTCTCTTCCTTCATATCACATGGAACAAGCTACTGATTCAGAATCAAATGCTTCAATTTTGTAAAAGATAGAAATTCCAATTTTGGAATAGTTCATGAGATGAAAATCTAGCCATGAATTGATCATGAGAATTGATGCCAATACTGGAATTTAGTGGTTACAAATAAGTTCATACTTTCACCTGTTCATCTTATACTTGGAATTTCTGGTACCCCTCTTAATGGCACTGAAACTTGAAAAAGAAACATTAGGATCAAACAGATATAGTTTCATCGGAATTGTCTCGCCCTATAAACATTTTTATAGATATTTCTTCTTGTTGCTTCCCAAGTAGCTTTAGGTTTTACAAGGAGTGTTTATAAGGAACATTACATAATGTAAGTATTATCGATTAATAATATGCTTAGAAACTTGTTGAGAAACAAGAAATCACATTGGAATGTGGAGGTTATATTATTAGCTTCATACTAAATGCGAAAAACATCCGAGGTTTGGAACGAAACACGCTATATAAGATATTTTTGTCTGCAATTTTGCATGGTTATTTTGTTTTGACAAACCTCTGACATGAATGCAGAGTTCACTGAATGTTGTTCTTTTCTTATGGTTTTTCCTCTTTATGCGATGCTTCTTTCATCAGGTTGTATTAGGCAGTGATGCTTCATATTTGTTCTTCAGCTCTACAGCCAAGATAAGGAGCGAGGTTCTCTCACCTTTTCGGTCTGTTAGGATGTTCTTTTATATTGCTTTTGTCGCAAGTGGTTCTCTGGGGTCATTCATAGCAATCACACAACTAATTGGAGCACTGGCTAACTCATCAAGGGCAAGTCAAGTCCCTGAAATTCTCAAGGGCCTTGCCATTGACATTGCAGCAGTGTCCTTATTTGCTTTCTTGTACTTCAGAGAGAACAAAGCAAAGAATGCACAAGTGGCTCGCCTCTCAAGAGAGGAAATCTTATCAAACCTTAAGCTCCGTGTGGATGAGAAGAAGATCATTCCCGTGAGTTCCTTGAGAGGGATTGCTCGTCTTGTCATATGTGCTGGCCCTGCATCCTTTGTGACCGAGTCTTTTACGCGCAGTGAACCTTTCACTGAAAGTCTTTTGGACAGAGGGGTGCTTGTTGTGCCCTTAGTAACAGATGGAAATTCACCTGCTTTGGACTTTGAGGAGACTGAAGAACTTGCCACAAGAAGGAAGAGACTATGGCAACTGGCTCCAGTTTACATCAATGAGTGGTCTGGGTATGGCTACGAGAATGATAAAAGCTGAACACCTCTCATTCCTATTACTTTTTCAAGAATGAAAAATGAATCAAAAGTCAATATGCAACTGAACTTATTTTGTCTGCTTTTTTTAAAATTGTTCCTGTATTTGTGAATAGGTGGTTAGATGAGCAAAAGAAGTTAGCTGGTGTACCTTCTGATTCTCCAGTGTAAGTACTATCCATGTTAGGGCTGACAGGTATATAAATGTGAAGAGATGTCTATGTTTTCAGCAAAAGATCATTGACATCTTTCCTTTTAAAATGAAAAGTTTCACATTCATGAGGTTATAGTTTTGCAGCGAAATTGTGCAGTCATTTAATGTGGTGCAGATACTCTAATTAAAAAAGCTTATTAGGTGATGGATGTGTTACAGTGAAATAACAGAAGAACTAAGGCATTTTTCTCTCATTGTACAGGTATCTATCCTTACGCATGGATGGTCGTGTTCGTGGTAGTGGTGTTGGTTATCCTCCTTGGAATGCTTTGGTTGCACAACTACCCTCAGTAAAGGGAATCTGGACTGGCCTACTAGATGGCATGGATGGTAGAGTTCTTTAAAAGGACTAGTGTTTTTTTCTACTTCTGAAGGCTGATCTCTCATACTCCTCTCCCCACAAAACAAAGACTGCACCCCTCTACTTCTTCATTTCCTTTTCCTGGTTTTGTTTCCCTATAGTGGACATTCTATTGAACTTTTATGATTTGGTTTTCTTTTTGTACTTTTTGAGTTGATTAAATATGATACATAATTCTGCATTAGAATCGTGTCAACCTCTTCTTCACGGTTGTCCTTTGGTAATATTAGCTTTTGTATGACTATAGTAAGTTAAAAACTGTATAGTGATTATATTTGTTGAAGATTTTTTAGTATTTTGACAATAATATTTTCCTATACTCTATCAATCTCAAAGTCTTTACAAAGTACTTTTCTATGAGTTTATTTTTCATAATATATCTAGTACGCCAAAAGGCATAAACTGGTAAGCATTATGTTAGCATTTAGGTTGAAACCACTAGAAAAACACAGTACAATCATGTTAATAGTACGTGAGAAGAACTAGCATAGCTAACGTAATAACTTGTGAACTTATTTTATCTTTCCTGTAATAAATGTTTCTATCTTTGCGGCATAATATTTCATTCACTCTATTTATTCTCTCATCTTTCCTTTCAACACCCCCATGAGCTGCAAAACCTCATCTTTTCTACTTTAGTAAAGACGTGACAAAATAAGTCAGAACAATCAAATTAAGTTCGTTATAGTCGATCAACCTCGAGAAAATGCATGGGTAAGTATTCATTTTCATTTTTAGGCCAATTTCAACAAAACTAGTTACTAATTTCAATAAAATAAGAATTTGGGCAGTGGAAGATTATGAACAACTGCACGCAGAATGTAGTTCACAGAGAATAGAGATGAAGGGGCAGATATCAGAGAGGATATGATACAAATTCTTTTGTTTTGTGTCTTGAAAAAACCTTAGACTATTAACTGCAATAACAATACAAGCATCAAAATTACAATTAAATTGGACTCATTCGACTTCCACGATCTCATCCAAAGCATAGTTGTTCGTTGATACATTGGCATAATTAACTTTGTTGAATCGAACCACAACAGGGTAGCGAGTCTTGGGGTCCTGCACAACAAACACAAACCAGTAAAACATGCCTTGGGTTTGCATAATGCATGGGATGGTAGAAATATGAAAGTGAATCATTGCCTTAGAGTGAATTTAAGAGCACTAACCTGATCAACAGCAACAACAGAGCCAGTTCCTTTGTACCAGTAAGATTCCTTCCTAAGAATCTTCACCTGTTTGATTGCAAAGAAAAATTAGAAACTGACCCTCTTGCTACAAACTAGTTCAACACCTATTTCAACTTTCAAACTATTTATTAACAGCGTCCAATAAATAAAACTAGCAAGATTCATCACTGTCCCTTGTTCCCATATAGTTTGAAGATAAATGTTACAACTTAGTCTCAACTGAAAATTTATTGAAAATTATAACATTGTGAAGATCTCTTTTCTTATTTAACAAATCCCACCTATCAATTTTAAGGGTATGTTGAAGTATATGGTGCTATCATGTTCCTCCAGAATTCACCTTCTCTCCATATATAACAAGAAACTAGTTCGACACACCTAGGGTCATGGATACAATACATAAGCTTAGAGTTAAACCACATAACACAAACTAGTTTGTAGTTTTGAGAAAATCCAAATTCACTATTATAAATCTTTTCTATCAAGAAAGAAAATGGAAATAAGAGGTCGACAAGTTTATACACATTTGCTAAAAAAAACATTATCTCAAACCAATTCAATACCTTTATCGGCCTTTTGCTGTTATCAATCCAATTCTAGAGGGATGCTAGTGTATATTGAGAAACAATCAACAACTAAGGGTAATGTTCAAAGGTTGAAAGTGACTTAGCACGAGATGAGCAAAAGCATAACTAGAAAAAAAGTTGAATTGTGGGGGTAACTGACCTTAGCACCTCTCTTGGGGCCAATAGGGGGTGGCTTTGGTTTTGCTTCAGCTTCAAGTGGGGGAGTGGCGGTGGCAGGTGCGGGTGCAGCCTCATCTGAAGCCCTTACAACAAGCCCAGAAGCATTGTTCTTTGAGGGGAAGATGATCCTTGAAGGGGATGAGTTTGTGGAGGCAGCTGCAAAATTAAGAGACAAGACAAAGCCAGATGCTGCTGATGCCATGTTCCTGTGTGTGTTGTGTAACTTAGGTTGTCTCTCTGGTTTTGGTGATCTGAAGTGTTGCAAAAGGACAAGATTAACAGAAGCAGTGAGAGGCTTTGAATGAAGATGAATGTTTAGTTTGGCGAATTATCTGATCCCCAGAAGTGTGCATCAATCGTGTCGTCCACTAGGGTGCTGCCACTTGTGAACCATATCCCATTCCATTGGATAATGTTATTACAAATCATCCAAAACAAAATCTCCCACAAAACAACTCCGTGTGTGGCTTCCTTACTCACTCTGCCATGCAACCAAACCTGTAAATGCCAAATGGCAATTTCAAAATAAATATTACATTTATACTGTTTTTTATTACATTTTTTTCTATCTAAATTCTCGAACCCAACATTTTATTTCAAAGGTTCGAGTTTAGTTTCTTACAACTCAATAACATGTTCTTCCAATAAAGTAACGTAACTTAAAACATAATGTTTCTTCTTGTTATAAGTCACCTTTAATTTTGGTTCTTATAAGTCAACATGATGTTTCTCTGATAATAAAAATAACTAATATTTTCTAATATTATATGATACGCAGGCCATGGTTTTCACTAGTTTTTCTTTTTCTTTTTTCCACTCTTTTTATCAGCACATGGTTTTCACTAGTGTTTACTATATAATGTTAGAATGTGATACATTTAAGTTATAATGTTTTAAGTGAAAAATAAATGTTATAATTTCTTTAATATACTTTTCCTGATAAATATACTATTGTGGATACTTAAAAAATAGCTAGTAGTTTTTCTTTTTAATTTATGATTTATATTCTAAAATACTTACCGATTAAACAATATTTTAAATAGGATAAATTTTTGATTTTAAACAAATTATTACATCTCACAATAAGAAAAATTATTTTTAACAGAGGTTATATTTGACGTTTTCGACGCTTTTAACCCCTGCTAAATGTGTTTCCCACGTTTTTTTTTTAAATCCAGCATTGTTAAGGGATTACCGACGGTTTTGAGTAACACCTGGAAGATCAATTATTTTTTGGCGGTTTTGTAAACCCTCGTTACTTCCAAAGGTTTTTTGATCCCTCGTTATTTCCTGCGGTTTCCAAATCCCTGTTATTTTCAAGAGTTTTTCAAATCCCCATTACTTTCAGGTTTCGAAACCCCTATTATTTTCAAGGGTTTTGCAAACCCCATTACTTTCATTTTTTTGTATTTTTTAAATGTGTTGTATTTTTTATGCACTTAAATCCTAAAACAAATCAATAATTATATAATATATGTGACAAATCAAGAATAAAGTATAACCAAGATGGTGGGAGTGATTTACATATAATATGCACTTCAAATAAAAATAAATAAAATGTTCATCTTTTATTTAAATTACTTTCAAAGCAATGGAGATTTTAATATTTAGAAATGTTAAGGAGTGATTTACATATAATATGCACTTCAAATAAAAATAAATAAAATGTTCATCTTTTATTTAAATTACTTTCAAAGCAATGGAGATTTTAATATTTAGAAATGTTAAGGGG
>Ga0123341_1006262_pt1 | contig 10749 bp, 8 predicted proteins | sample Turbeapinknodule_FD_89959 | JGI IMG/M metagenome (GOLD analysis project Ga0123341, IMG submission 89959) | Root nodule microbial communities of legume samples collected from Mexico - Turtle bean Mexico pink nodule | ecosystem: Host-associated > Plants > Roots > Nodule | place: Mexico: Nepantla...
ATATAATAATTAATTATTCCCTAAATTTAGTTGTTACTTAATTTGTTATAATACAGTAATACAAACTAAAAATTATAAACTTTAAAAAACCAGTTCAGTATTCTGAAATATATTGGTAGCTCACTCTTCTTAAACATGATTTAAGAATGCTCATTTCAGGACATGTTTCTAAAAGCATCATTTAAAAATATATTTTCAGAATGACCATTACAAAATAGTTTTCCAGAATACTTCTTCTATAACATGTTTAACAAATGATATTTCTGGAATCATGTTTCAAAGCAGACATTCCCGAAAGTTGTTCTAGAATAACCTTATCTGAAACTCTGAGTGTTTTCTACACCTCCACTTTCAGAGTACCCAACTCAGAGATTTCTGGATTACTGATTAAAGTTAAAAAAGAAAAAAAAAAGACTAACCTGCAACGATAGCATGGAACTTCGTGAGAAAGAAGACAATCAGTGCTTTAGGATGTCTTCCAATGAAAACTCAACTGGAACACAAACAATACTTAGATGTACGCAACAATGGAGTGGTACCAACAATCAACCAAGCAGAAGCGGGTGATAAAGGAGAACCGATGCAAGAGAAGCAGTGAAGGAGAAGGGAAAAGCGTAAGGTTATTTTCGATCTTATGCTTAAACTATGGGATGCAAGTAAAAAATAATGGGCGCAGAAAGTAAAAATTTAAAGAAAAAGCCTAAGAAAAAATAACTGAGCCCACATTGGAGACTACTTATATTCACGGGCCTAGTTGTTCCTGTGTCTTAGCAGGCCAACTAGTTAATATAGTGGCAGTTTCATCCTGCACTCCTATATTTTTCTTCTTGCACCCCCACAATTTTATGCAAAGATCAAACTTTCCCTATTATTTTTTAAAAATTCTAAAATTCACTTGAACTTATTTATTTTTTTGCATTCTAGATTTATGGAATCTGGAAAAATTTCGGATTGACACTTCCAGTAAAATTTCAAATCCATCAATCTGTAATTCAAAATATGTATTTCACATTCAAAAATCCATCATTCAAAAAAAGCATTATGGTTCCACCAATCCCTAACAGAAATATGCATTTCAGATTTATAAATTCATAATTAAAAAAAAAAACATTCCAAATCCACCAATCCGTAACAGAATTAGGCTTCCGGATTCAGCAATCCAGAAATCGATAATTTATGCAAAATTTACTTCCAGAACACTCCCTTATCCAAAAAAAAATTCAGTTCTGGATTGATGAATCCATAGCACACTCTCAGATCCTGATTTTCGGTAATCACAGTGCCCTTTTTCAAATAAAAGGTCAAAGTCAGTTTCGGGATTTAGAAAATTGTGGGGGTGCAGGATGAAAAATGTAGGGGTGCAGGAAGAAGATGCCTAATATAGTTATCAAATTCTTAGCTTTTATGCAGTGATCAAATTTCACCTTTTAAATATAATTTGATATTTTATAACTTTAAATTATTAAAATGTTTTTATAAAATTTTAAAATTTCAATCTCTTAAAAAAATTGTTTGGAGAATTTCTGTTATAAAATATCCTCTAAATTTATTTAACAAGAATGAACCCAACTTTAGCAACCTTATTCCAATTTTGAAGTCCAAAAGTTTTAACTCAATTAAGATCGAGTATGGTAAGGTTTAAAATGGTTAGTTAGTTCCAGCAACATATTGTTCAATTTAGTTTTTCAATTGAAGTCCCAAGTCTTATTATCTTTGATATGTGGGCACTTTATTCCACCACGTTGCTGGTGCCTAGCCGCACAAAATTCTCACTATTTGCTAAACAAAGAAAAAAGAATAGATCCTCAAATCGTTATCCATGTTGGTTTAAAATTCCATGAAACCAAGGCTTCAAAGACAATAAACTGAATTCACATAAGTTATTAAAAACTTTGATCAATAGTATTTTCTTCAGAAATTCAAAACATAATGAAGGATCGATTGAAAAAATAGAAAAGATCTCCAGAAAAATGCAATAGAAGTTTCATTTTTTTTTTATCAGCAAAAAAAATAATAAATAAAATGAATCACTTAAGGGTGATATAACTCTTGTAGAAAAAACACTTTAAAGAAAATGCTTCCTCCCTTCCTAAAAGTTCTTGCAGAACAGACAAGATCACTAAACTAGTAAAAACATGCTCAGATAAGATTTTTAACAGTTATTCTCATACAAGTTGTTGGATCCCAGCACCAATCAGAAAAAGAGAACATCCTAAAACGAGATTTAGAATAGATCCAAGACTGAACATTGACTTGAACCAAAGTGAACACTTTAGTCTCATCGGCCTTTCCCCTGTAAAAAATGATATTGTTCCTGTGTTTCCAAATTTCGCTCACAGCACTAACCTAGAAGTTTCATGATACACGCTTGAGAATGAAAGTGAAAGGATAACCACTTGAAGGGCCGAGTGTAATAAAAGAATGGTGGTTTTATTTGAATAAGCAGAGTATTGATTTGGAGAGAAAAATTGAATTGTATGGTATGGATGAGTAAATGTTGGTAAAATAAAATATCAGCAGTGGTACGTTTGCGAATAATATAGACATAGAGTAAACGACTGAACCATGTCATGACAGCATGGTCCTACAACCTCAACATTAATTATCCATGCATTGCTCTCACTGCAATAACTTGCATGCATGATTGGCACGTTTCTGGAGTCATTAAACAAGATCCATGAAAAGCTGGGTGAATTATGATGCATTTGGCAGTAACTATGGAGCATTGTAGCTACAAGTCATCAGACAAATGAAGGACACGTATAACGAAGCAAAACACAGCCAAAGAAACTCAACAATCAGTGATACCACTGCCGCATTCCTTTATTGGGTGCTTTCCTACTACACAGAATTTTAAAAAATGGAGTGGTTAAAAGACTCAATCTTACTACAATTTAGTTTACCTTCCTTCAGACACTAAAGTGACTCGTATAGAAAATGACCACTAGGTATAATAACTGCCAAGGACTTGTGAAATTCCACTGCTACATGCAGCACAAAAATATCACTACCACCACGCCTTAAGATGAAAAGTGTATGTTTTTATTGTTTAGATTGTTAATATATTAGCATCTTTTTTTAAAGAGAAAAGTTTTGTTGAAAATGGGAACAGTGAAAAACATGCATTTCACACTCTACCACATAATTTTGTTGTTTAGTTAAAAAAAAACTTTTCTTATGCAAGATCCAAAATTCATCATATAACTCATTATACTAAAAAAAAAAAAAAAAATTATTGTCAGATCTTATGGTTTTAATACATTGATTGAATTGGTTTTTAACATACAACACAAATTTAGACAAAAGAAATTTAGTTTCAACTTTGGATTTCATAAAATGAATTCAAGTATACCTAATAAAGTCATCGACAATAACAAGAAAAAATTTATGACCATGGACAAAAATAATAGAGAGGGGTCCCCATATATCCACGTGTATAAGACTAAAGCCACTAATAGTGGAAAAACTACTACAATAAAAAAGGAAGCTTATGTTGTTTAGAAATGACAAACATCACAAACATTTTTATTTCTATAAAACAAATATAAGGAAAAAGTTTACACATTTGCTCAAGAATTATGTTTGAAGGGTGTCCTAATCTAATATGTCATATATCGGTTTGTGATTCCTTACAATTTTGAACTTTGTTTATACACAATTGATTAACGGAAAATTGATGTAAGAAATATAGTTCTTTACTTAATTCAGCAAGATTAACTGTCTTAAATGAAACCTTGTCTTGAGTTTGACAATTGTTACAAGAGAAAATTAGTTGACAATCCATATCTTCAATCAAAATGTTGTACAAAAATCAGATTAAATGCAAATTAAGGTATATAGAGAACATTGAGAATGATATATTTTTGTGTGAATTTAATGGTCTCTGCATAACTGGTTGTGACAACATAAATTTTTAATAATTTTATGCAGATTGGTTTGATTTTATAAAAAGTGATTAAATGTGTTTTAACATAGGTGACATTATCAGTAGCACCTATATCAAGGATTCACAAAAGAATTATTTGTTTGTGGTACCTTTTTCATGGACTTACCATTATAGTTTCGAATTTGATTTATATTATGATAGGTTTTATCTTGTAGAATACTTAATAATTTCTATACTTGCTCAAGAGTGGAAGGATTACTACTTTGCCTTGAGTCTTGACTATTGTCAAGTTCAAGAGTCTCTTTGTTGTTTTGCATAAAAAGATTGCATACTTTCTTATTTCTCTTGTCATAACTATTCACAAAAATCTTGCTTTTTGTACCAAGGAGGATATACATGCTTTGAGTAGCATTCATCTATAGTATGACTAGTCTTGTTGCAATAGGTACATTTCTTACCTAAGTTGAAAATCATTCTTTTCCTACATCATAATTTCTCTAGTCACCTCTCCTTTCTTGAGATTTCTAAGTTTTTTTTTCATTATTTCAATTATTTTTCTTTTCCACTACATTCACAACCGACTTCGCGTCTTCCACCGTATTCATATTACTAGTTAATTGTCGTTTTTGTTGAATAACCAAAGAGAACACAAAATTTATATCCGAAAGAGATTCCATAAGGAGAACTTAAGTCTTAATAGTGTTATAAACGACATTTAAGCCTTTTAAGAAGCATATAACATATTCATCATCTCTATACTTCGTTGTAATTTTGATAAAGTGTAATTCTAGGTATGTCATATACACATTCTAGAATGGGTCTAAAAAATTCCAATTATTTCCAAAGAATTTTAAGATCTGTATAAAATTGTGTGACGCTCCTTTTCCCTTGCTTAACCGAATGAATTTCTTACAACAAATTTGAAATTCTAAAGTAGTCTCTTTTAGAAAATCTTTTCTTTAAATCTTCCCAAAGAACTTGGCAACATTACACTTTCAAAAATCTGTGGTGATAATATCATCATGTTGCATCTTTCCTAATGAATTTCTTGCAACAAATTTGAAATTCTAAAGTAGTCTCTTTTAGAAAATCTTTCCTTTAAATCTTTCCAAAGAACTTGGCAACATTACACTTTCAAAAATCTGTGGTGATAATATCATCATGATGCATCTTTCTCGGGCTTCAGATGAGGGATCATATCACTCAAGAATCTTTATGCTTCCATAAAAAATAAAAATAAAAATTTAGAGAGAAGTGTATGCCTCCTACTCCAGAATGATAATTGACTTCAATGAGTTGTGGTGTAAGAATTTTGTCTGGATTTTCTCTAGGTTGCAAGCGGTATGGACTCGAGGGGTTGGAAGAATAGTCCATTATGAGTTGGATTTTTGTCGTTGAAGACTCCATACAAGAAGATGACTAAGAGAAATAAAAAAAATCAATAAACAACAAGTAACAGGAGAAGGAAGAAAAAGTAAAGCATAACAGAACTTAATACCATATTGAATATGGTATTTCATTCTTGAAGCACAACAAGATGCTTTTTAAAAAAATATTTTTTATATTATAGGCAACACAATCCATAAACATATATGAAACTCATAAAAAAAAAATACATGAGAACAGGATAAACTTCATTTACTAAAAAACAAAATAGAAAAGCTTAAGTTTCATAAATACGCAAGGATCCCTACATAAAAAGCAGGAACAAAAAAGAGTTTAGCTAGAGGCGTTTAGATAGACAGTCCGGTAGATACTCGCTACAGAGTATAAACCTCTAAACCTCTTATTCAACAAAACTAGCAATTTAAAGAGAGGGACCACTAACACCCTCATTTACTCATATCTTTATAGCTGTACCCAGCACATTTGTTTGAGCACCGTGAGCAGTAAATTCTCAAGCTGAGAACCGTCAAAACATTTAATCTGAAACATCAACAAAATTATAAGCATTTAAGCATGGGCAGGCATAGATTCACCTAACAGCAGTGAACTGAAATAAATATAGTGTGTTGCTTATAGAATTTCGAAGCTATTAGATGGGAAACCATTGCCTGACTGGTTGTCCTTTACCTTAATTATAGCATTATATTTATGTGGTTTCTCATTTCCCCATTTCAGATTCTTCGTAGGTTCAAGAGCACCTTCCTATAACAAAAGAAGATTAGAAGTTATAGAAAATATAAAACAGGATTTGGAAGTCATTGTCACATTGATATTGCAATTTTAAAACTCCACTGCCCATGCCAGAGTCAGCTAAAAGTCTTTCCAATAAATATAATAAAAAAACTTTTTAACGATGGAAATATCATTTCTGAATTCTGAATACAAGTTTGTAATGCAAACGCCAATTTGATTTTGGTAGGGAAGCTTCTTGATATGCACATACTTCTGTAGGGTAAAAAACATCAAATTCCTCAAGCCTCTATTTTCCACCATACAAAAAAAATCCTATTCTCTAATTCTCTTTTCTTTAGTCAACTTTGTAGAGCGTGGGCGGAAAGCACGGAGGGAAGCTGGCTTATAGTAAAAGAGAAGCTTCAAACTCCCCCTTCCGGATCATCAAAGAGTACAACCTTTGCAAGTATTCCTTAAACAACACTTCCATGATCCGAGGCATCGTCATAGTAATAAGGGGATAGCTTCCCATCTTTCTTTGCAGGCTTGGTTTGGTTCTCAGTGCCCACCTCTTGCAACATTTTCACTACTCTTCTCATTGAAGGCCTGTTAACAGGAAGAGGACTAGTGCACATGAGTCCAATGTTGAAGACCTTGCAAATTTCTTCTTTGAAACAAGAATCAAGCCTTGAGTCAATTAAATGGTCCACGCCTTTCTGGTCCAAGGTAGTGCACACCCACTTAACCAAGTCTTTCTCCCCAAATTCAGGGTCCACCGGGCGTCTTCCAGTAACCAACTCGAGTATGACAACCCCAAAGCTGTATATGTCGCTCTTCTCATTCACTCTGAGCGTGTAAGCATATTCTGCAGCAGGAGAAACCGATCATGTCAGTTTAGCACCAAAGAAATAGTTTCAATATTTTGACTGCAAAAGAAATTCAAAAGATGATAGACAACCTGTTTCTAGAGCATGTAATAGCTTATACCTATATTATAATCATAATATCAGTACAAAGATCTATAATGCCAACAAAAGCAAACCACTTTTCACTAAGCAACAAAAACATTAAAAACAATCGCCCATGCAGGAAACTACCGTCGTGATTTGTAGCCTTGTAGGGTGTAAGGAGGATAAGATGCACACTAGCAATAATGGACCAACAGTCAAATTACTCTAGTGACCAGCCAAGCCATATACAACGAGCTAAAACCCATATGCAGAAGTAATCCCCACTGAACTAAATGCATCTCAAATCCATCAACAATAAAATAAATTAATAAAAAATATTCTGCTAACTAACCTGGTGCAATATAGCCACAAGAGCCAGCTATGACGGACATGGATTTAGTTCCTTTTGCTGTCGTTTCAACCGCCTTAGCTACTCCAAAATCAGCCACCCTCGCACCATAGTCCCCATCCAATAAAATGTTGTTTGATTTCACATCTCTATGAACAATTGCGGGAACACAGTCATGATGCAGATAAGAGAGTCCTTCTGCCGAATCCACAGCTATCTTACACCTTGTTGGCCAATCCAACAACCCTCCTTTACTACTATGCAGCAAATCACCAAGACTTCCATTAGGCATATATTCATAAACCAAGAGCTTGCAATCCCTGGTGGTGCAGCAACACCACAGCTTGACTATGTTCTTGTGCCTGATCTTGCCCAAAGTCTCAACCTCCGCGTCAAAAGCATTGTCCTGAACCCTACCCTTTTCAACATCCCCACTCTCTACCTCCTTCCTAACCCCTCCCCATATCTTCTTCACAGCAACAACCTCCCCACTGCTAAGCACAACCTTGTAAACCTTCCCCGAGGAACCACTTCCAATCACATTATCCTCATCAAGACAATTCAAAATCTCATCTTCACTAAAACCCAGTTTATGAAACGACATTAACGTCCACTTCGACTTATCAATCGCCCTCTTGGCGTCCTGGAAATTCTTATACCTAAAGTAAAACCAAACCACACCAACAAGGAAAACCAAAGTGGCTACCACAAAAATAGCTCGAAGCAGCCAAACATAACCTACACTCTTTGCCTCGCCCCTACCATCACACAACCCCTTCAAATCCCCACACAAGCCAGGATTACCGAGGAAACTAGACCTATACATAACCTTAGCCAACAGAGGAGGAAGTTCACCAGTCAAACGATTATAAGACAAATTAAGCTGATTCAGCTTAAGATTCTGCAACCCGTGAGGGACTTTCCCCGAAAAGCGGTTACTAGAAAGATCTAGAAAGTTCAGCACGGACAAACCCCCAATCTCATCAGGAATCTTCCCACCAATCTCATTGTTGGCCAAATTCAAATCGTTGAGCTTCTTCCACGAACGAATCCCTTTCGGCAACTCCCCAGAGAGTCTGTTATTATGAAAATCGAGAATCCCAAGCTGCCCAAGATTCACAATGCTATCCGGAAGCGAGCCTCTGAACTTATTATCACTGGCGGAAAACTCCACGAGATTCTCCAACCACCCAACCTCATCGGGAATCGTTCCCGAGAAGTTATTCTTCGACAGAATCAACAGCGACAAGTTCCCGGCACCAGCAATGGTCCTGGCTATGGAACCCGAAAACGAGTTGTCGACAAGCTCGAGAAGATAGACGCGCGGAAGCCCCCAGATCCCGGCGGGAACCTCGCCGGACAACCGGTTGAATCCGAGCCTCACACGTGTCAAGCTCTGGCACGTGCCTAAGCTCGCTGGAATCTCCCCGGAGAAAAGATTATAAATCACCAGAAGCTCCTCAAGTGCACCCTTATCACAGAGCGTCGCCGGAATAGGCCCCCAGAACTGGTTGCTCGATACGTCCAGCCACCGGAGCTGCGAATTCTTGCCGAGATTCGCGGGTAACCTGCCGGTGAGGCGGTTCCCAAAGAGCCGAAGCTCATATAGATTCTCGGAATCCGCAATGCTGGCCGGTAACTCTCCCTCGAAACGGTTTTCGTACAAATTGAGACTCTCCAACGGCAAAGAACAAAGCTCGTCGGGAATCCTCCCGGTTAAGTGGTTCATGGAGGCGTCGAGGAGCCTCAAGCGGGTGAGATTCCCCATTCCCCGAGGCAACTCACCGGAGAGCGAGTTGTTGTACAACTCGATCTGCGTAAGGCTGGTTAACTGAGTGAGAGAACTCGGGATGGAGCCGTAGAGGTCATTGAGCGCGAGGTCGAGGTCCTGGAGCTTGTTGAGGTTCCCGAGGGAGGCTGGAATGACGCCGACGAGGTTGCATTGCGTGAGCCAGAGAACCTCGAGGTTCGTGAGGTTGCCGAGCTCCGGAGGGATTCGACCGGGGAAGAAGGGGTTGTAAGAGAGGTTGAGCATTTTCAAAGAGGAGACGTTGCCCAACGAGGGGGGGATGGTGCCTTCTAGAAGATTGGAGACGAGGGAGAGGACTTGGAGGTTCTGGAAAGTTCCGAAGGAGTCCGGGATGGGGCCGGAGAAGTTGTTGCCGGTGAGGTCGAGGTAGCGGAGGTTGGGGAGGAGCGGGAGCGTGGCGGGGAGGGGACCGGTGAGGAGGTTCTGGGAGAGGTCGAGGTGGCGGAGAGAGAGGCAGAGGGAGATGTCGAGAGGGAGGGTTTGGTTGATGGAGTTGTTGAAGAGGTTTATGGAGAGGAGGTTGGGGAGACGGCAGAGGACGTTGGCGAGGAAAGGGCCTCCGATGTTGGTGTTGGAAAGGTCCAATTCAGTTACGGTGGTGTTGGAGGCATCGCCGGCGCAGGTTACCCCGTACCAGTTGCAAGGGGTGGCGTCCCTGGAGTTCCAGGAGGAAAGAGTGGAGTAAGGGTCGTCGAGAGAGAGCTTGAGTTGGTACAGGTACAGCCCCTCTTGGTTCAAACACGCCACCCACGCTACTGCCGATAACAGAACGCAAGCAACGATGGGAAGTGGTTGGGTCATTCTTGCCTTACCTCTCCGACACAGAGTGCTGTGGTGAGTGTTGGAAGTGAGAGTGAAGTGAATGCTCAATTTATTTGAATGGGAAACGGTGAAAGGGAGAGAGGCTCTGTTTGAGGTCACTTTTCACGCACACTGCTACTCTGCTGAGTTGGCACCACCGGTTTGAGACTCCACACTTTGACCATAACCAAATCACACTCTCTACTTCTTATTCTTTCTTTCTCACTCATTAAACATTCCCAATTCAAATATATTAACCATACTCTTAAATTGTTGTTAAACTCAAATTAACGTAAGTACAGCACATTCAGCAAATGTTTGTGTTTTTTATTAAAGTGTGGTCGTTGTAATTTCAATACAACTACTGCAAGGTAGTTTGGGACAGATAAGGAGAAGATACGCTATTGGTGTTTGTTGTTTGTTTCAGCATACATATTGTGGTGATGCTAGAAGCCAAAATTTGTTCCCTTCAAAATCATTCATTCTTCTATTGAAGTATAATCTTTTGGTGTTGTGTTAATGCTCATGAGTTGGACTGCAGACTTTCTAGATTCCAAGTTCCCTCTCTTGCATCATCTACATTACTACTGCTGAAAACTATACTTAGGTCTTTTAAGTTGAATTAGTAGCTAGGTTGTTTGTTATTTAGTTTATAGTTTCTCCACGCTTCTTGATAAATACCAAGAGAGCAATAAAAAACTTTTAACTCTGGTAAACAACTTCCAAGTGTACTCTCCAATAACTGGTTACATTAATGTCATTATCTTTGAAGTTGTATTCCAGCTTTTTACTTACAGTTTCAATAAAACTCCTTATTTATTTGTCTATTTTAATC
>Ga0123341_1006263_pt1 | contig 10748 bp, 7 predicted proteins | sample Turbeapinknodule_FD_89959 | JGI IMG/M metagenome (GOLD analysis project Ga0123341, IMG submission 89959) | Root nodule microbial communities of legume samples collected from Mexico - Turtle bean Mexico pink nodule | ecosystem: Host-associated > Plants > Roots > Nodule | place: Mexico: Nepantla...
AAACAATTTATATCATAAGTTTAATTTTTATAATGATAATTTCTTCTAAAAAATATTAAAATTCAATTTACAAATAAAGATAAAAATGATAGATTGTAAGAGATAAGAGATGAAGAAGAAAAAAATCCAAAAACGCTCTTGTTCAACAATAACTCCTAAAAACGCTGTTCAAGATAGCTATTTTAGTGTATGTAGAAAGAGGATATTATAGGATTCAAGACAATGTCAACCTAACATGAGAACATTTGTCTAATCACATCCTGGTGCATGCATGAATAAAATGATTGATGATGTTATGCTTCCAAAACAACATACCTGAATGTTATCCCCCCTTGGATGCTTCCTGGCTCCTTTCTCAGGAACATTTACTATCTAGACAATAAGAAATAAGTACAAGTTTATGATACTGCAAGTAAGAATGGCACTAACCAATTTACCACCTACCTCTTCAAAACATTCAGAACAAATAATCAATTAATAAGTGATAATATGAAAATTTTCTACAAAACAGAAAGGTAACATTACAAAAAAACTATTGAATTTGGAATATGAGAACTTGCATTTGTATTGCAAAAAAAAAAAGTACAAATAAATCTAACATTAAAATGAATCTTTAAAACAGTCACTAAAAAAAGGGCTACAGAATATACAGTTTTAAAATAAAGAACCGAATAAAACTAGCTAAACAGACCAGGGAGCAAATTTAGTCTCACCTCAAATGATTCTAATTTTTTTATTTATCATCATGATTTTGTTTACCATGGAGTTCCTAGGCAAAAGGATGTTATGATAATTCAATGTTTGTTCAGTATTGCTGTGGGTGCTTTGATGGTGTAAATAAAATGGCCATCTTTTTCACTTAACAAGAGACTATTAGGTAAAAACTGCACATTTTCCTCAGATGTCAAGCTATAATACCAAGTTCTTTCGGTTTGCCCCAACAACAGTTCAAAACACAATCTTGGGAAAAACAAAAGCAAATGAGCTATATTACTGTTAGTTTGTTTAATAGGACAGAAAAAATTGCAAACACTTAGTTTTCCGCTGTAGAAAAGAATATTATACTCCAACGAATAACCCTTGCTTTTACTAAACCCTATAACCAACAACATTGCATCAATTCAAATCTTGCCTCATGTTCCAACAACTCCGCCCTCAATGCACAAGAATTATAAAGCATGTCAACTTCATCTTACTGAATATATTAGAGTTTGTCCTAGGAATCTCAAAATCAGATCCTACCATGCAAAAAAAAACAAAGGTATAATGTTCTTTCTTAACCTAATTGAAATTACCATTAATGCATCAATGTTATTTGCTACTACCAATCAATTACCAGTTAAAATACTCTAGACTCAAGATGAAAAACCTATGAGAACCTATGTGAATAAATTGCTTGTCAAAATGAAGATTTCAGTTCCAGTATGGATAAGATAAAATACACCAGTTAGCAACAACTGCATTTAGGATCTTTTACTTACAGTTCCTTCCAGCATTTTTAATAATGCCTGCTGAACACCCTCACCAGAAACATCCCGGCTGATATTTAAGCTCTCAGCCTGTAAAAATATTTACCATAACATTTAAAATCTTTAGTGGGTTAAGAAGTATGAGCTTGTCAAATTAATTAGCAAAGAAACCTTCTTAGTTATTTTGTCAACTTCATCAATGTAAATTATTCCTTGTTGAGCTGCTGCAACATTGAAATCTGCTGCCTGTATCACAAAAATAACCAGTTATTACAATGATATGGAATAAAGGTACGACAAGTGAGATAAAGGACAAGCTTTGCACATAAGAACAGTAGATGAGGAGATTCAAACTCTAGCTTTCCTACCTCACATGCATCATAACACCAATGAGGGAAGAATCCAACATTAAAGCTATATAACATCTCACTAGATAACAACCTATATAACATACAAGGATATAAAGACTAAATTTAGAAAAATTAAGAACATTGTAATTTTTACCATTTAGAAATTTTTTAACTAGACAACACAAGTCAATAGTTCTTGATTATTGTATAAGAAGATAGATATCAACAAAATAATGAGGGAACAGGGTAATATTTTCTTTGTCTATAACTAATATAAATTGCTAAAGAATTTGGGCTGACCTATCATTTTTAATTAAGTTTATAAAGAAAGGAAGCTTCCCTGAATTTAACAAACTCTGTTATGAGAAAATCCATTCATCATCAACTGTGCAATGTAAGTGAGAATAAAAAAGAAAAACCTAAGAATTTCTAGGACACTAAAAATTGAGAAACAGGGCAATTCCTAGAAGAGAAAGAATTGATAATCTAATAAAACATTATAATTGTGCAGAACAGCACACATACCGCAAGTAGTTTGTACAATATTGATTCAACATCTTCTCCAACATAACCAGCCTGCAAATTAAAATCCTCTTTTAGGTCTAACAACAAAGTTTTGTCCAAGGACAAATGAGACAACTACAAAACCCAATCAGATATAGTTACTAATACTGAACACCCAAAGTTTCAGCAGAAAAAAAAAGGATTGTGTCCAACACAACATACCAAATACGTTCCTATCTCTCAAAAATAAGAAAAAAAATTCAGATCTTTGCCACAGGAAAATTGATATATTTGCATCATTTACTTGCGTGTGCTGTACTTTGTTTTCAAAATCCCCATTGATGAATTCATACTTGCCTGTGTTAAGGTTGTTGCATCAGCAATGACAAACGGCACATTCACAAATCGAGCCAGTGTTTTAGCTAGTAATGTCTTCCCTATTTGATAAAATTTAGATTAGCATAGCATGCACACTGTAATTTCAGATGCAGATATAAAAAGAGCAAGCAATGGGGACACAACTAATTCTCATTTTATAAGAAAAAAAGAAAATAAATGAGTGTCAATGAATGTCATACCTGAACCGGTTGGACCCATCAAGAGAACATTACTCTTTTCTAGATCCACATTATCGTCATCATCTAATACTTCTGAATCTACAGTTGACCTAGTATTGAACTCCACTAATTCAATCATAGCAAATAGCAAATAGATAATGTGAAAGAACAAACTATGATTTTGACATTTGGTAAATTCCCCATATATCTATCACGACATATAGATTGGTTTATACATGAAGAGATCTGGGAAAATAAGGAATCAAAAGAATTGGCTGCAATTCCACCAAGGGGTAGTAAAAGAACTAACCCTTTCTGTAAAGTGGCATGGTATATTCTTTTATAGTGGTTATAAACAGCTACAGAAAGCACCTTCAACAGAAACATAAACCATTAATGAGGTACAGTCAAAACAATGCATTTGCAGTGACTTGAAAGATATCAGCAAGTTTAATTGTTTTTGATATACAATGAATGAAAAAAAAAAACTATGGAGTCAAATTCAAAGCTATGACAATGAATATAGAAAGACATACATTTACACTAAGTTTCTTTCTATCCTCATTCTGCATGCTAGACTATCCAAAAGGGGCACATTGACACATAATTGTACATCAGCAACCAAACAAAACTCAAAAAAACAGGATACCTTCTTCGCTCTCTTTTGGCCAATAACAAACTTGTCAAGACCCTTACATATCTCCTTCGGCGAGGGCAAATCCTTCCCCAAATTAGACCCTCCCCAGGCATTCTTCTCACCATCGCCCCCACCACCACCTGAACCGCCATTCGGAGGCCCCGTAGCCCGGATAACATTCATCCCAGGTGCAAAAGGTGGGCCTGGAGGAGTATGCACAGCCAACCCATTCTCATTCCCGTTACCACCAGGCCACGACTCAGGTGGCTCCCCATTACCACCATTACCACGACCACCACCATTGTATGCCATCAAAGTCTCCCACAATGAGACTTCAAGCCATTTACTTGCATTAGTATTACTCTTAGGCCCAGACTCCTCTCCTCCATGACTAGCCCTACTAGTACTACTACCACCTTCTTTACCACCACCTTTTCCATGTGTGATCCTCCTAGGAGAATGTCCCTTACCAATTACATTATTAACACCATTATTGTTAGTACTACTGACCCTACCAATCTCCACAAAAGTACCTTGAAGAGGTGTAGTGTCATAAGGGCGAAAGTAATAAGCAGTTTTGCACTTTGGGCAGAGGTTAACCGCTTGGTAACCCTTTTCTCTTTCTCCCTCACCACCCAATTCAGAATTCGATTCACTTTGTGGGGTGGGAAAGTGGCGATTAGAGAACACAAGATTCATGTCTTTAGTGCAACGGGGGCAATTAGCCTCAGCCCGGATCTTCCGGGTCGGGTTGTCGTCCGACCCGCCGCGGTCCCACTTATACCGCTCCTGAACCCCCACCTGAGCATCCCGCCGGTGGCCGGATACCATATTCAGCTGGGTCGAAATTGGGCAAAAATTTAACCCGATTCGCTGGTGCCCACGTGGCAGAAACCCCGAAAGCGACGCCATTTCCTGCGCCTTCTTCCATCTACCAAAGAGTCGCGACATGGGTCGAAGATTTTGATCCGAAAAGCCAAACTCGGGAACTCGGGATTAAAACCAGAGAATTGGGGTTGCTTTAATTAGTAAAGTAATGCTTTGGATTTGGATAACCCAGTTGAAGAATTAGCGTGGAACGGTGAAAAAGATAAGAAATTTGGATCTGTGTGGGCGGATTAGAAAATGGGTGTGCGTGAATTTATGGAGGGAGAAGAAAAAGGGTAAGAAAGAGAGAAAATGAAGGAGAAGTTGGATTGGAGGGGAGAGGATTGAGCAAGAAGATAGAGCTAAGGAGTGTTTTTCGGTGAAGGAAGGAAAACTGCCAACACAAAGAACATGACACACGTTTGTGTCTCTCTCTCTCTCTCTATCTGTGATTTGAGGAAGTGTATGTAGTGGGTGGGTGATGGTTAAAGTGCTGCATTTTTTATTCTATTTTTTGACACTTTGACCACATGATGTGCAATCCATTTGGTAAATGTTAAATTCTTAACTCTCTCTCCATCTTCTTCACTTTATCTTGTGTTGGATTGCAGCCATTAGCTACATCTCTGGTTTGGTTTCTATAAGCAAATATAGCAGCAGAAGAGATTATTAGTCAATGGTTTTTCTTGAATGTTTATTTTTAGTGGGCATTTATTGTTGGATGTGTGTGCATGAAGATGTAGATGGAGAAGAAGATCCAAGGCTATCACATAGATATAATTAATTCCACGTGGATGACATTCATCAATGAAATTCGTCACTGCCTTTCTATTCTTTAAATATATAAATCATGATTCCTTTTGTCTATTGAATATACCAAACACCTATTAGTTATTTTGTTTGGTAAACTTTTATCTTTAAAGAAATGTTTTAGTAAAATCCTTGAAATATTAATTTTATTACTTCATCTATACTTTTTATTTATTTTATCCTTTATTATATTATTATTATCTATAATAATTATAAAAGAAATAAAAATTAAATTGTTAATCTTGAGTTGAGTTGAGGAATTGTTTAACTATTTCTAAGTGAAAAAGTGTATACCTCCCTAACTCCCAAATCCTTTTTTTTTCTCTTTCTTAAATCTCTTCTCTCTAGTTCTCTTTTTTATTTTTATGAAAGCTCTCATGTTGGATATTACTATAAAACTTGACATCTCAGCTAGGCTGAAACCTCACGTAATAACAATTATTTGTTACTACATGAAAAAAAATATTATTAAAAGAAAAAAAAAAGGAAATATAAGAAAATATGGGAGGACTAGACCAAAACTCATATATTAACAAAAATGGAACATAGGTAATCTATGTCTATTAATAAAGAACTCTAAAAAAAACTAGATGGAAGCCTATTATACCAATGCAGATACTCTTTATGAATAAAGCTTAAGTTAGCAAGTTTATTAACATATGCATTCCCTTCACGAAAAATGTAAGAAACCCTAAATTTGATTTTTCCACAGTAGTTAAGACAAGTGTTCCACCTATTACAAAGCATCCAAAGAACATTAGTCCTAATAGTAAATGCAGCACAAACCAAGGTAGAATCACATTCAAGTCATAAACTAGTAAAACCTATCTTTTGAGCTTGTTCAATAGCATGTATAACTTCATAAAACTCAGCAACCAAAGCATTCTGAACATCCAGAAAAGCAGAGAAACCACCAGTAAATTCTCCCACGGAAAATACCACCACAAGTAGCATGATCAGGAGAACCTCTAGCAACACCCTCATTGTTTATTTTTACCCAACTTGGATAATGAAACTCTTATCTAACAGGAAGAGGAGATAGAACTTTACCACTACGAGTATTGATACCAAAAAACTTAAGCACATTGAAATCAAACATATAATTTCGCATAAAACTTTTAGACGAACTACCCACTAAAACAAATGTGATCTTTAATGACCAAAATGGCCCTAGAAACATCAATTTTAACTTGAAATCTAGCATAATTCCTCATACACCATATCATCCAAATAGAAAAGGTTATCACAACAAGTTTGATCAAATTAACCAAAGGACTATCATCACTCTTAATAAGAGAAAGGAGAACATCCACATCAGAGAAATGAGAAGTAAGGAAAATTTGTTGAAAATAAATGGTGAATAGATTCCTCATGCTTTTCACAAAGCATACACATAAAACATATATGCAAGTCTTTATGCTAAATGTGTTGATTTGTAGGTAATCGCCCATTAAAAACTTTCCATGGAACTAGAGTTTTGGAAGGAGGTATATATGAAGACCAAATGAGTTTACCCCAGCCACAGGGAATTCCTGGATCCAAGAAAAAAGTCCTAGCCGCTTAAGAGTGAAACATCCAGAATCTTCTAAAATCCAATTAGGAATATCCTGTTCCTACCTAATCATGATATGTTCAAAAAAATTAGGCATCTATTGTTATGGTAAGGGAATACTCCAATCACTACCAGTCCAGAATTGAGAAACTATATCCGAGATTTTAGAACCATCAGGTACCCCTGCAATGATTGATAAAGAAGGAGTGAAACACCATTTATCATGCCAAAAATTAATAAAAGTACATGTACCAACAGTCTAAGAAGTATGTTCGAGAATAGTGTCATAAAATTGTTTAATCTCAGGCCAAATAGAGGAGGATCTATAAACCATTATAAACTAGTACTTTGATTTAAGAACTCTAGTTTTAGAGAGAAAAGACCAAGTGATGCAATCCAAGGTGATGGATTGTAGAAGTTGAATGCAATGGCAACGAAATGGAGAAGAGTTTGCACCAAGAATGGGAGATTTTGGTGAGGAATTGGAGTAGTTTTGGTGCTAGGAAGTAGAAAGAGGTTTGGCCAACTTTCTAGGAATTACTAGGCATTGGAGGCTCTCTAGCAAAAGGAGATTTGGGAGAGAATGAATCTCAAATTCAAAGTTTTTCATTCAATATTTTGGAGTTATTTTTACCCAACCTGGTTCATGAATCCACTTGAAAAAGACAACAAACATAAGGAGAATGCAAAAGAATAGAAGTTGATGGATGTAGAAACCGAAAACAAATAAAGTATTTGGTATGGTACCTTTATGGTGGTTCTTATTTCCGAAGGTAGGAAAATAAAACACCAAACAAAATGGAGAAAACAACTTAGAATAAGAAAAAATATAATAGGAAATAGAATTACCTCAGTGATACAAGTTTGCAATTAATTTTCTGTGTCGAGGTAACATGTTCATCTGATTTATGTGGTGTTTTCATTATTTGTACCTTATGAAGTTGCTTAAATATTTTATCATTTTGTTGTATTACTAGCAAGGATTCACAAGGTGTTTGAACCAAATCTGGTTAGCTCCATATAAAAGGTTTGCATCAAGTAACTCCTCACAGGATTGTTCTAAGAAATTTATATTTTTTTATTCTGATGCAGTCTCAAACAAAGATTTATAAAAAATGAAAAAGTTTTTGTAATGGCTTTTCCACTACTTGTGAGGGTATAGAGAAACTAACAACAAACTTATTGCCTTTGTTAGTGAAAGTAATTTGATCAAAACAACCCTGGTAAATAAAGTTACTGTGAAAATTGCTAGGTTGTTTTAATAAAGCATTACAAGCTTATATAGAAATAATGTGACCTAAAACATTTGTATCATGTCCTAAATAAGGCTTGACTTTCATGCATTGACTTACAAGTAAATCCCCATCAGTTTGAATCAAAAGATGTTTATAAGATGGAAAATGGGATTTATGTTGTATTTCAACATTTGAATAAACAAAGGTAGAAGTTGATAATTATCCATAAGAGAAATTTTTTGAAAAATTTGACAATTATGATGAAAATCATTTTCTCCATGGAGAGTATTAAATTGATAACATTTTTAAACAAGATATTTGAATCAAGAAAATACTCATTGGAAATACTAGTATTAGACTCCTTTCCTTTGGACCCAATATTAATAAACTCTTTAGAAAATTTCTTTATCCTATCTTTCTTTTTCGTTGCTTCTCTTTCTATCTTTACTTCCTCTCTTTTATTTTTCCTCTATTTCTTTCTCCTCTCTTTCTTTTTCTATTTTTGCTATCTCTTCTAATTTATCTTTCTCTATCTTTTCATTTTCAATGATTTTCTGTAAAGCAATTTGATCTACTTTGACTTAGTAGGAGTGAGAGGACAAAGGGTAATCTTTTTCCCTACATGACGAAAATTAATTTTATTAGATTTTCTATCATGAATAGCTTTATGAACAGAGAGCCATGGGTAGCCAAGTAAAAGATGTCTAGCATCCATTGGGATACTATGACATAAAATAGTTTCTTGATAAGACCCCTTGGTTATTGGAATATTTACTTGGCTACTCATAATAAGACCACCATCCTCATTAATCCATTGTAACTTATAAAGTTTTGGATGAGGTATGATAGAAAGATTTAACTTGAGTACTACTCTCGCACTACAACCGTTAGAATATGACTCACTATCCACAACTAAAGAACATATTTTATCAAAAACTTTGCATCTTGTGTGGAATAGATTTTCCTGTTGTGATCGTTCCAAATCATTAGAATGGCTATCAAGTAGTTTTCTTACCATTAAACATTTTTCGTGAGAAAAATAATATTTTTCAATGAAAGTAGGAGGAATAGAAAGAGTTTTTAAACTTTTTGCTGGATATGTAGAAACAAGAAGATCAACAAAAGAAATTTTCTTTTTGTTAGTAGTATGAATTTAGCTATAAAATAAAATAAAAACATTTGTGTAAATAAATTCATATTATTATTTCAAAAATAAATTATTATTTTCAAATTTTCTTTTCTTAAAACAATATTAAAATCTATAACTAAAATTTTATTTTAATAGAATATTATTTTTTATATTTTCCAAAGTAATGATGTCAAAATGATTTATCAACATTAAGATTTCGACAAATGTTTCTCCTGTTCTCATACTTTGTCTAGACACATCAACATTTAAGTTAGCAAAATTTATTAAAAATTTCAAATTTCACTAAATAATTGAAACATATAAATTCTATGACATTTTTCTCTATCACCACTCCTACATTTACAAGCTTGGACATATTTTGAAAAAAAATACAAAAGTGTTATATTTTTATCCAATACAAATAAATATATTTTAAAAAACATGTTCACATACTAATTGTGTTTGGGTGACACAACTTCTTTACGAAGAAGTTATATAAACACATTTTCAATTTCTCTAAATGAAGTTATGTTTGCCCATAACGACTTTTATGTTAATGGCAAAGTTGTGTGACACAAACATAACTTTGTTTCATAGTCGAAATTAATGATTTTGTTAAATTTTGTTGTCAATTTTAAAGTTGTGGGATCGAAGTTGAAGTAATGTAAGGAGAGTACAACTTCATTTGTGGGATTGAAGCATAAGTCATGATGAAGTTACATAAGGATAGCACAACTTTAGTGTTAATACCTAATGAGTAAAAATATTTATTTTTAATGGACATTTATTGCACTCATGTCATTGCATTACTAACCTTACAAGCCAAATTGTGTCACCATTTTATTACTATTCAAACATTAGAACGTCATGAATTATTTTTTCACATCATTGTAAAATACTAGTATGTAACATAAAGACATTCTTTTTTACAATTTTTTATTATAAATTAAAATTGTGGTATTTATCTATTTTAATACACATTTTTTTTTCTTTCACCTCACTTCTACACCATTTTTTTTCTATTTCTTTCGCTCATGTATCCCAAAAATAGTGTACTAGTATTTTTTTTCAAAAACCCAATTATATCCATCATTCATTCCAATACTAAATTCAGATGACATAATAATTGAAGTTGTATCCCTCCTCCATGATATCAAGTACAATTCCACAACATTAAAGTTGTGTTCTCCTTACACAACTTCATATTTAAACCAAAAAAAAATGACAAAATCATTAACTTTAAATGCGTTAAACAAAGTTATATTTGTGTCATATGACTTTAATACTAACATAAAAGTCATTGTGACTAAACATGACTTCACTTAAAAGAGGTTGATGTCATATTTATGTAACACATTTTTTTTACAACAAAATCATGTTGTATAGACATGACTAACCTATAGCCGTAATTTTTAAAAAGTCTGTTAATTTTAGTAATATTTGATAAAAAAAATCACTACTTTCATATATTTTTTTCCATTTTTGAAGCAACATTTATCTATGTTATAAGTTTGAAATGATTGTTAATAAATATAAAAAATCTCCTTTCCCTTTTCCTTATCACTAACAATTCATAATTAACAGTAGAAATATATATATATATATATATATTACCACATTATCTTCATATTTATTATC
>Ga0123341_1006264_pt1 | contig 10748 bp, 16 predicted proteins | sample Turbeapinknodule_FD_89959 | JGI IMG/M metagenome (GOLD analysis project Ga0123341, IMG submission 89959) | Root nodule microbial communities of legume samples collected from Mexico - Turtle bean Mexico pink nodule | ecosystem: Host-associated > Plants > Roots > Nodule | place: Mexico: Nepantla...
CAATTTATATCAAAATTTCAAATCAAATAAACATAAATCCCCAATTTATATCAAAATTTCAAACCACATACACACAAATCTCCAATTAATTTGTAGAAAAAAAAACTTGCCTTGTGTTGTGGAGAAGGAGTGGCGGCAGCAGCTGCAACAATGGTGCGGTGCGGAAGTGATCGGAGGCGACGTGAGTGATCGCAGGCGGCACTAGCGAGCGGAGGCGGCACGATTGAGCAGCAGTGGCGTGAGCAAGCGGAGTCGCAGCGGCGCGACCGACAGTGCTGGCGGAGAGAACGGCAGCGGCGTTGCCAACAGCGTTTGTGTGTGGACCGTTTGGGAGCAACAACTGAGCCCCTGTGAGATGTGAGCGCGATTGTGTTGTGTTTCTTTCTTTGAAATTTTTTGAAAACCTAATTACGTTGCCCTGCTGCTGCTAAGTGCCAATTTTTTTTTTCTTGCGGGTTAGCAGGCCAGCTCGCCCCGCTACTGGCCCGCACAACTTGCAGGCTAATGCGGGGCGGGGTAATGCGGGTTAGCGGGTGGAAAAGGTCAGCTTGCCCCGCTTTGCCATCCCTAAAAAACATAGTACAAAAGTAAAAATAGATTATCTTCGCATTGTAGAATAAACTTTTGGTTTCAAAGGGTCACAGTTTGCTTCTGTTTCTGCTAGGGAAATGGGACCTAGAGAACTATTGGGAAGCTTCGCCTTCCTCCTTCCTGTCGGTCGATCGTGCTACTTTCCAACCTCCCTCCTTGCTTGTTCCTCACCTTTCTTTCCTAGCTTCGGCTCTCGATCGTCTCGTGAGCATCGAATGGGGGGGGGGGGTCCCTCCAGAAGACACTCAGACGCTCAAGTCAACAAAGGGAGTTCAACACTCAGAGGTGTACAGTAATTAATGACGTACCTTGTTCTTGGAATGTGCGCTATTTATATTATTTTAATGGACTTATCTTATTGGGTCGAATTAGTGAGGTGTATCACACTTAGAGGTGTATTACCTAATTTATAATGATGGTTTAGCTTTGGTAACCTTGATTGAGCATTAATGGCCTGAGGGATTCGGTCGACCCAGTTGTGGGAGTGGAGTCATGGTGTTGAGTGTTCAATCCACACCAGTACACTTGCTCCCCAAGCTCGAGGTTGAATTCATCCGAAGAGTCTTAAATGCTGGTTGTCGATCGGTCATCTAACTTTAGTGTGATTGTTGGACTTCCCAAGGTATGACGTTACCTTAGGCGGCGCCTGTGCACATGATGTGACTCGCATTGATGAGGGGTTTCTTGGGTGCAAAGCGTTATGAGCCGTTGGATCTGGGAGATCCAACGGTTGATATCATTGTGACGCTTGATCTCCCAAGGCCTTTGGAACTTATAAATAGTGGTCCCAACAGTGCCAAGACACCGTGTTACCTCCCTACTATTTACTCTAAGATCCGAGTATTATTTCATCCTCCTGCTGTGTCTCGGTATTCGGCTTTCTGTAAGGTTAGTGATGTCTTCTTTGTCTCGGCCCACTTCTTCTTCTTCTTCTTCTGCTCCCCCTTGTCCTCTCCCCGCGCGTCCTTCTTCTTCGTATTCGTCCTTATCCTTGTCTTCGTCCTCTTGTTCCTCTACAACCGACTCCTTGTCGGTCGATGCGGTGATGTGCCGCACCACGTAAAGGTTGTAAGGGGGGATGATCCGAAATGTTGTCGACCAGTCGAACTCCCCCAAGCAAGCCAGCTCTGAAGTGGAGTATGCTTGGGTTGATCCTAAGGTAACTAGGATCGCGTCCACCTTCTTGACCGAGGTCTTTGTCTCCAAGTTTTTTGCAGGGGTCCCAGTCTTGAAGCCGGATGCGCGTTCAAGTTTCTTTAGTGTTGAGCCTTGCTTGCCGACCGAGAGTGTTTGTATGGGTCAGCCTGGTACCAGTCCTCCTTTCTTCTACATGTATTAGTCTCTTCCCGGACTTACATGTTTCTCTCCCTTTTAATAATTTCACAATGGGTGTCCTTCGGACGCTCAATGTGGCGCCTACCAAGCTTCACCCAAACACTTGGGCGTCCATTAAGGCCTTTCGACTGTTATGTGACGTTTTGCGTCTTCACCCTTCGCCTTCCTGTTTTTTGAGCTATTATACATCTCACCCAGCCAACCCTGTTCAGTGGCATTCACTGATCTGTCGGTCGGGTAACGCCATCTTTAATTCTTTTGCCACCTCTTACAAAAATTGAAGGAGAGGTTCTTCAAGGTTTATATTCGGTCGAAGGCGACGACCTACTTTTTCGATGAGACTGGTCGTTCGAGGTTCCCCCTGTATTGGACTAATGAGCCTCGTGATTTTTAGGAATGACCTCGGCCGGTCGGGAGCGATGAGGAGCTAGAGGTTCTCTCGCTTCCGAGGAAGCTTCCCACGCAGAAGCTTATCAGAGTTTACACCTGGATGACCATTAAGGGTATGCTTATTTCTTTTGTTTTAGGTCGGCCTTTTTGTTGTTGATTAACACTTGCTTTTCTTTACATGAATCATGAATCATGAATCAAGACTGCCCCTGGCTAGCGATGTGCTGGATGCGCTTAGGCAGAGGGCCACCCAAAGAAAGGGGTGGCCAAGGATCGAAACATTGGATGCTGTAAAAGGGCTCGGGAGCCCGAACTGGCAAGGGCTCAGCTGGCCCTTCCAGTAAGTCTAAGAAATGGCCAAGGGAGGGGAACAACATCGCGACAAATACCTGCTCCCTTGGGTTTATGCCGACACCACCACCTTGCCACGAGCCCATAGACATCGACTCGCCTCCACCGATCGAGGTGAACAAGGTGATTGCCCCTTCTGAGACCAATCGTTCGATGGAGGTTCCTATGTCATGCTTGGAGGTTATGGGGGATGACCTGCAATTCTCTCGGGGGGTGCAACTTGAACTTCGCGAGGCCACCCGGGAGGTGATCCAGGTTGTCCCGTTGTCGGACTTACTCAAGGGAGGTTTGGAGATTCTCTATCGGTCTTTGGTTATGATTCAGCTGCGGTGTCAGGACCAAGATCGCCATGCCGAAGAGATATCCCGGCTGGAGCATGAGTTGTCCGAAACTTTGGGAAACCTGAAGCAATCCCTTGTTGCTAACTCCGAGTACGCGGAGATGTTGGCTCGGGAGACGGCCGAGAAGAAGAAGGCCCAACAAGGGGTTACTGAGGCTGAGCACCACGTGGCGGAGGTGGAGGCCGAGGTGGCGACGGTGATGACTGAGAACACCCGTTTGAAGAGGATGCTGGGGGAGAGGGAGGATAAGATCTCGACGCTAGGTGTCAGGTGACTCGCTTGGAGACGGCCAAGGAAGGGGCCGAGACGGAGCTGGACCGCAACTTCGACCAAACCTTGGAGTTGCTCAAGCAGAGTTTCCTCCAAGCCGTCCGCCAAGCCCACGTTCTTTACGGAGGTCTGCCGACGTCTAGTACCTTCGATATTGAGAATGAGGTGTACGAGGGTCGGATCATGCCAACGGCTGAGGCGAGGGCTATGGCGCTGGCGACGAAGGAGCGGCTTGCCCCGACCAAGGGGGGGTGAAGGTGAAGACCAACATGTTTAGGTTTTCATGTTTTTCCTTCGACCGGGATGTGGCCCTTTTTGTATCTCTCTCTCCCGAGGCCGAGGTGTGACCTTCCCCTTCTTCTCTAATCAATACATCGGTCGTTTCATTTAATATTGTGCACACATGGTCTAACAAGTAATTCAACAAAAAATTCACAAGTTAAACCATCGGTGGGTTAGTCTTCGAATTAACAAGTTAAATCGACGGTCAACCTTTGTTCTATAATTCTTTTTGCTTTTAGGTTTGGTTATGTAACCAATATTGTTGGGATGTCGGCTAGTTATGTCGATCGAGACATTGAGTTACTTAGTATTGGCAGGGTATGCCGGTTAAGGCTTCATCTAGACCGAACTGAGCATGAGAGGTATTGACAGGGTATTCCTGTTGAGGCTACATCCAGACCAAACCAAGTTAGGCAGTTTTGGCAGGATATGCCGGTTAAGGCTTCATCCAGACTGAACTGATGCTTTGAAGGTGCAAACAAGGTAACATTGAAGAAAACCGCCTCATTAAAACCTTCCCGACCGAAGACTCTCCTTGGGGAGAAGCGGTCGGGCGAGGAAAGAGTGCGTAAACTTTATTTTCTTAGTTGTAGTAAAATTTGAGGTGCGTGGCATTCTACGTCCTCGGTACAATTTTGGCTGAAAGCCACTCTAAATGGTATGCACTCCAGCTACGACTTCTCGGACTCAGAATGGTCCCTCCCAGTTGGATGAGAACTTCCATTCGTTTCTTCTTGCGTCGCTTCGCATTCTCCAGACGAGGTCTCCCTTTTGGAAGCTCCTCGATCAGACTTTGGTATTGTAGCGTCTTGCCACCCAAAGCTTTCATGCGGTTTCCTGGATCCTGCTTTTGTCACGAAGTTTGTTTACCAAATCGAGGTTGACCAAAAGGTTTTCCTCATTAAGGGTAAGGTTGAACATTTGCCTTCGGACGGTAGGCTCGCCTTCCTCGACCGAGATCATCGCCTCGGTTGCATATGTAAGACTGTATGGTGTCTCTTTCGTGGTTTTTTGCGGGGTACATCTGTATGCCCATAGAACTTCTATAAGCTCTTCTGTCCATCGACCCTTAGCCTTGCCGAGACGTTTCTTCAACTCATTCAGGATGACGTTAGTGGCGGCCTCGGCTTGCCCATTGGTCAGGGGATGCTCGATCGAGGCCGTTATGGACTTCATGCCGAGGTCAGCATAAAAGGACTGGAGTCCCTGGTCAATGAACTGTCGTCCGTTATCTGTTATTATTGTGTTCGGTATGCCAAACCGACACACAATACTTCGCCATACAAAATTTTGCACGTTCTTGGAGAAGATGGATGCAAATGGCTTGATCTTTATCCATTTTGTGAAGTAGTCGACTCTAACAAGGAGGAACTTTGTTTGCCCATTTCCTGGCGCAAAAGGGCCGATGATGTCCATTCCGTAGATGGAGAACGACCATGGGAACGTGAGGCTATGCAGCACTTCTGGCTTGGCATGGTGTAGGGGGCCAAACTCTTAGCATCTGATGCATTTCTTCACATATTCGGCGCAATCTCCTTGGACGGTCGGCCAATAGTAGCCGGCCGGAGGACCTTAGCAGCCATTGTTCGGGCCCCCGAATGGTTGCCGCATACCCCTTCGTGTATTTCAGTGAGGACATACTCGGCCTGCTCTTTGGTGATGCAGTTAAGCAGGCGGGCCGAGTAGCCTCTTCGGTATAGGTCTTCGTTTAGCAGAGTGTATCAGGCACACTGTTGCTTCATCGTTTTTTCTTTCTCTGGCTTGCATGTGCCGTGCTTGAGGTACTAGATGATATAAGTCATCCAGCTATCGGTATCAGTCTCAGCCACTACCAGGCATTCGGTTTCTGACACGCTGGGGTGTCTTAGCCATATTTGCATGACTGATCTCTGATGGCTCTTCTTCTTGGTGATCGAGAGCCGAGATAAGGCGTCGACCCTTTTGTTCTCCTGCCTTTGTATGTGTTCCACTGGTGCCTTATGGAAGTGGGCAATGTTGTTTTGGGCGGTATGGTAGTACCGCTGCAGCAGAGGTTCCTTCACCTCAAACTTCCCCCTGATTTGGCCGACCATAACCTAGGAGTCAGTTTTGCATGTGACCTCACGAGCTCCCATGTCGCAGGCCAAGTTTAACCCAACGAGCAAGGCCTTGTACTCGGTCTGGTTGTGTTAAAATATTTTGCCTTAAAAAGAGAGGGGGTGAATTGTTTATAAAATATTTTCGCAAACTTTGAAGGTATAATGAACTCCAATGCAGAATCACAGAAAAAAAAGTCAAGGAAACAATGAAACAAAACTGTTTAAGTTGATTTCCAGAAAATCAACTGGTTATTTTTGCGATTCAACCGATTGCTTTTATCAGCAGTGATTAAAAAAACTTAAAAGCAGAATTTAAATGAGTTCAGGGCAAGAGAAAAGCACACAAGCAATTTATACTGGTTCACTCTTATCCCAAGAACCATATCCAATCCCCAGAAACCACTAGGTATCTACTATGCAATCAAAATCCAGATTACAAACAACCACACCAAAGAAGTGACATTGAACACCTCAAGCCACACACTTCCTTTGATGCACAACACCACAGAATTCAGAACACCCTCTGATTCTGCTTACACCACCAATATTCAGAAATACAAGAGATAAAGAAAGGATTACACCTGATCAATATCGAAAACGAAAGATTACAATAATCCTATTCCACTCCTTCGTGAAAATCCAAAAGCTTGATGCAAATCTTGAAAACTCAAATCTGTTTTCTTAATCTCAAAATGTCTAAACTCTTTCAATGCCTTTAGGAGCGTAAACCAACCTTTATATACTCCAAAGGTTTGTTAAAAACATTTAAAGCAGGAGTCAAAACAGTTAGAAATCATTTAAAGCCGATTTACCAAACTTAACGAAAATCTGTTATGGATTTTTAAAAAACAATCGGTTGAATTCTCGAAACAACCGATTCAAACAACTTCAAACCCTTTTCAAAAACCACTAAGTGTCAAAAAATCGATTGAAACGATAAAGCAACTGGTTGTTTTTCCACTTCTTTAGAAAACAATATTTTTTAAAAAGGTTTTGATTCAAATCAGTTTTAGATTCAAACAAAGAGTGGATTACACTTTAATCTACCCAGAACCCACCCACACAAGCAGCAACTCCAGCCTTCCACCAAACATCATGGATTTGGAGACATCAAAGCACAAGATCATCCTTGATCAAGAGGTTGTTGGTCGCCTTGAACCCGAACTGGAGTGCTTGCTCCAAGAGGAGGTCGCCCAGTCCTTTCAGGACAACTCCTGCTCCACATGTTGTTTTGTTGGAGGAGCCATCCACATAGAGTGTCCACTCGGCCGAGAGATCTGGCATCGGGGTGAGCTCGGTCGAGAAATTAGCAAGGCACTGGGATTTGATGGCCTCTCTCAATTGGTATCAGATGTCGAATTCAGAGAGCTCGACCGACCATCCTATCATCTGCCCTGCAAGATCGGGTTTAGATAAAATTTTAAAGATGGGGTAGTCGGTCCTTATCGTGATGGAGTGATTTTGGAAGTAAGGGCGCATTCGTCTTGCCATTAGGACAAGGGCAAGGGCCACCTTCTCAATCATCTGGTATCTCGTCTTGGTTGTGTGGAGCGTCCGACTGACGAAGAATACCAGTCGTTCTTCTCCTTCCACTTCATGTACCAGCACGACACTGGTCGCCTCCTCCGAGATCGCTAGGTATACCAGGATGGACTGGTCGGGCCTCGGCTTCTAAATGACTGCCGGGGATGTCAGAAAATCCTTCAGTTGGTTGAAGATTTCTTCACATCTGTCGTCCCAACTGAATTTGGCCGCCTTCCAAAGTAGCTGCATCATCGGCTTCATCCGTTCGGCCAGGCGAGGGACAAACCTGGAGAGGACTGTCAGGCACCCTAGGAGTTTTTGCACCTCCTTTATATTCTTGGGGCTCCGCATGTCGGTAATGCCCGACACTTGTCAGGGTTGGCTTCTATCCCCCTGTGGGTCAGCATGAAACCCAGAAACTTCCCTCCTTCAACCTTGAACGTGCACTTTTCGGGGTTGAGCCTCATGTTAGCCTTTCTGAGGGCCTTAAACACCACCTCGAGGTCCTCCACGTGCCGGTTAAAAGATTCAAACTTCACGGCAATGTCGTCTACGTAGACCTCTACGCACCGACCGATCAGTACTCGAAAGATTTTGTCCATGAGGCATTGGTAGGTCGCCCTGCCATTCTTGAGGCCGAACGACATGACCTCATAGTAATAATTGGAATCGACCGTCATGAAGGTCGTCTTCTCTTTATCCTAAGGGTGCATACTTATCTGGTTATAACCAGAATAAGCATCCAAGAAGCTAAGGATCTTATGGTTGGCCGCTCCATCCACTAGCAGGTCGATACTGGGAAGAGGGTACAATTCTTTTGGGCAGGCGCTGTTGAGGTTCCTGTAGTCTGCACATATTCTCCAGCTACCGTTCGGCTTGGTTACCATGACAACGTTAGCCATCCAAGTTGTATACCGAGCCTCGGGTATAAACCCGACTGATAGAAGCTTCTCAGCTTCTGCCTTTGCTGTTAGGCGCTTGTCATCGATGTAGTCTCTCTTCTTCTAGGCGATTGGTCGTGCTTCCTTGAACATTGACAGCCTGTGGGTAATGATGTCTAGGCTTACGCCCGACATATCGGATGGTGTCCACACGAACAAATCTACATTTTTCTTAAGTGTGACATGCATTATTTCGGCCTCGGCAGCCGCCATGGCCGTGCCAATACAAGTATTGTGCTCCTCATCCAGGAGGGGTACTCGTCGCAACTCTTCTCTTGCTTCCAGCCTATCCTTGGTTGTTCGGGGTCGAGGTCCACCAGAGCGACCGTGGATTCCACCGGCATCGGCTGGGTCTCTCGGGGCGAGCAGTTTCTTCGAGAGAACTTTTGCTTCGGAGAGTGGCCGTTCCTTAGAGGCTCCACTCTGAGGCATTCAACATAGCATTCCCTTGCTTCTTTTTGGTCGACGTGGACCATGAGGATGTCCCCTGATGGCAAGGGGAACTTCATCGCCAAGTGGGGTGTTGATACAATCGCCATTAGCCAATTGATGGATGACCGTCCGAGAAGGATGTTGTAAGAGGTATTTGTGTCGATCACTAAATACTGAATCTTGATTGTCTTGCAGCTTTTCTCCTCGCCGAAGGTGGTGTAGAGCTCGATGTAGCCCTAGGTTGCTACCCTCTCGCCCGAGAAGCCAACCACATGTCGTCATACGGTACCATCTTGGCCTCAAGTATCCTCATAGCCTTGAAGGTTTTCCAGTAGAGTATGTCTACTGAGCTTCCTTGATCCACCAACGTCTTCCTAATGGTGAATTTGTCTATATCAACCGATATCACCATTAGGTCATCCTGTCGATAATCTACGCCCTTAAAATCATCATCTGTAAAGGTGATGGGTGGAATCCTCGGTTGGAATGTCACCGCGTTCACCTAGTGTACCGCCCGAATGTGCTTTTTTCGGGCGATTTTTGTACTTTCTCCGCCAGCGAATCCACCGACTATTGTGTTAATAACCTCTTGGTTTCCCCTTCTTTTAGTTCCCCGAGGAGGATCATCCCTTCGTGGAGGGTCATCTCTCCTGGACCGTCGGTCGTTCCTGCGGTCTCGATCGTCCCTGGTTCTTGGAGGTGAACGCCTCCTTCAAGCGGGCTTGTCTCTTTGAGGGAATGCCTTGTGTCTCAGCCACCCATGATGAACCAACGTAGGTGCCCGACTTGGATGAGCTCTTCAATCTTGTCCTTCAAAGTCTGGCACTCCTCAGTAGAATGCCCATTGTTCTGGTGATACTGACACTGCTTTCTTCGGTCGGCGTTGTTCCGGCTGGCCGCCTTCCTGGAAGGAGGAATCAGCTCGGCACTGAGTATCTCGTCCAGGATTCTCCCCCTTTCGGCCGTCAAGGGGGTATACCTTGAGAATAGGCTTCCCCGATCTCCTTGGTTATCTCTGTGTTTATCGCCACGTTGGCCCGATCGGACTTGGCGATCCTTCTCGTCTTTGCTTTTCTCCCTGCTAGCCTCTGCTTGGGCCTGGTTGCGGAACTCCCTGAGCACTTTCAGCTGCATGAACTTAGCTGCTCTCTTCCTAAGTTCATCAAGGCTAGCGGCCGGCTGCATACACAAATTATCAACAAACAATCTCAATCGCAGGGCCGTCAGCATATGATGCATGACAACGTCCGGGCTGAGATTCCGGATGTTCATTGCCACTTTGTTGAACCTATGAACAATGGTTCTCAACGACTCTCCCTTCTCCTAGCGGATGCCCACCAGGGCGATGGAGGTCAGGTGATGCGGTCCGCTAGTGACAAACTGGGTTTCGAACTTTGACACGTGTGGCGAAGCTATCTATGGAGTTGGGGGGGAGCTTGGTGAACCAACTAAGGGCCCCTCCCTTTAGAGATGTAGGAAATATTCGGCACAGTACTGCATCGTCCGAGGTGTAGAGACTCATATGGGTGGTGTAGGCATCCATATGTTCGTCTGGATCGGTAGTGTCGTTATACCGATCCCTATTGAAGCCTTTCCACTTGTCTGGCAGTGGAGCTTCTATGAAAGCGTTGGTGAAGGGGTGTCGGCGGGCCAATTCCAGCGTGACAGTCGTCCTGGCCGACTTGTTGAGACAAGATTCGCCATCCATCTCTTGGGTGGGAACCTTGTCCCTGGTCTCCTCCACTGGTCTTGGGTTAGGAGGGGAGGTGTAGGACCTGCTGACAACGTTGTTCGGCCCAGCAGATGGTTCTCCCTCCACCAGCTTCTTCTTCATCTCTTCATTCTCCGCTCGGAGAGCCTGCACTTCCTGTTCATTCTTCCTCGTAGCTTCCTCATTCTTCATTTTCATTTCGGCCATCTCTCTCTGTAGAGATAGAAACAACGGCATCTTATCAGCTTCACTTATCCTTTCCATGCTTCGGGTTAATACCATCTACTTTCGTTCTTCAGCTAGTTTCTCTCGGCCCCACGGTGGGCGCCAATTGTTCTTGCTAGGGAGATGGGACCTAGAGAACTATTGGGAAGCTTCGCCTTCCTCCTTCCTGTCGGTCGGTCGTGCTACTTTCCAACCTCCCTCCTTGCCTCGTTCCTCACCTTTCTTTCCTAGCTTCGGCTTTCGACCGTCTCATGAGCATCGAATGGGGGGGGGGGGG
>Ga0123341_1006265_pt1 | contig 10745 bp, 4 predicted proteins | sample Turbeapinknodule_FD_89959 | JGI IMG/M metagenome (GOLD analysis project Ga0123341, IMG submission 89959) | Root nodule microbial communities of legume samples collected from Mexico - Turtle bean Mexico pink nodule | ecosystem: Host-associated > Plants > Roots > Nodule | place: Mexico: Nepantla...
AGTCAAATGAAACCAAACACCTTTTACTAAAAAATTGTTAATTATAATGTTTTTAGGAATATATAATTTTCATAAATAAACATGATTGCATAAAATAAACATCCCTTAGTTCAATTTACGACAATAAAAAATTTTGTTATAATTTTTCACATAAAACAGTCATGTCCACAATGCGATTAGTAGGTGATTTAATTTAAAATCTTGTTAAAATGGGGGATTTTAGAAATTATTAATACATATCATTTTGTGGTTTTGAGTGGACTTTAAGAAAGCCTTAGCCTCCTTTTATTTTCGAAAAGAAAAAGGACGTTTGGTTTGCAAGTTACAATTATCCCCGGGAGCACATGCTTTTAATACCATAACTCCAAATAAGGCACAGACTATTTAGCTTTTTCGTTTGTTCCATTTAGATATATAGTAAACCAACCATACCACACGCTTGGAAGACAAAAACAAACATATACACATAAATGTGTGTGTGAAAATCTGGGAAATTATGCTTGCCATTCTGGATCTGCCGAATGTTTTCAAAGGTATATTAGCTTCAGAACATATACAAAATCTGACTTGATTTTACGTATTTTAATAGTATCAGAAGTCACGTACAGTTCCTCTAAAGAAACCAGTTTTGCATTTTAATGATAGATTCATAATAGCATATGCAAGCATATCACTAGATGAAGAAAAATGTGAATGCATATATTTGTTGCTAAATTCCGTGTAAAAAAACAATATTTTAAAGGTACTTGTGCATAATAGGTATAAAGAAACTTATTATCCATTTGGGAATGAATATCCACTATTAGATTTTTATTATCTATTAAAATATAATAAAGATATATCTACATGAAAAGTGTATCTCTTTTCCCTTTCTAATTAAGTAAAATTCTTCGTGAAGGATGTGTTTAGAGGTTTTTTGTTTCTTTGCTCTCATCCATGTCTCTCGTGACGTGAGAAGAGACTTTAATCTACTGATAGATTCATAAATAAGAATCTTGGCTCTATAAGTTGTTTATGACTGTGCTTCTACGATTTTGCTTTTTCTTTGCTCATCTTACCTTAGTTCTGTCGCCACCATCTCTTTGAGTCTTTTGGGAGTGACCATATGCCTCTTTGTGCTTTTCGTGAATGATCATGTCTCTTCATTATTTTTTATGTTTCATTTTGTTTTGTGACGGAAAGCCTTTATTGTTATCTAATCCAAAAGGTATATGAATTTTATATTGATCTATAAGTTTGATATATATTTAAGTAAACTCAAAGGTAAAAGTATAAAAAATCAAAATGCACCAATGTAAGAAATCAAATGGGTATTTTTTAAGGGAGATTTTTTTTTATCGTGTAACCAAATTCAAATGCACGAACTTAAGAAATCATAAATTTTTTCAAGGACAGTTTCTTTGCCTATAAAATTTGTTTGAAGGGGGATTTTTTTTTATTCTTTAACCAATAAGCACTATAGTGTAATTATGAAGATTCTTCATATCCCTCAAATACACACACAAAAATTAAAAAGTATTTGTAAATATTTATGAAGACTCACAGATAGATATAAGATTCTTTATAGATATTTTTTAAGCAATACTATAAATAATGAAACAAAAAACATAACAACTTTTTTACGAGGTAATTATTATAGGTATTAGGCCGAATCGTTGTCATCCTACGCATACACATGTCTTGGTTTCACTCAGGTTAAATCTGACATTCTGAAAATAGCAATTATGCAAAAGCTTAAATATGAGTGCATGGATGTGTACTAGTGAGAGAAGCTTTCTTGGGATTGCTTTTAGTCATTGATTGAACACTTCCCTTGGTCAAATCGTGCGCAAAAAAGTTCAAAAGCAACGTTAAATAGCAACTAAATAAGATATTACTCAACAAGACAATCGGAGTCATTTCGAAAGCTGTCAAGTCCATATGAAGTGAGTGGATAGCATGCAAGTGTGTGAGAGAGAGTACGTGAAGTTCAAACAGCAACAACTGTGCATATGTATATGTTCATCGAGTTTCATCAGTCTATGCATCTATGTTCCACTTACTTTATAATTAATTATTTGTACTCTTTTTAAACAAAGATTACCATACCAGCAATACACAGTGATCTCAATGATCGACTGCTGCAAAATAGTACCAGTTTAAGCTTCCTTTGTACTCAAATGGGATTCATAGCATCTTGAATAAAGCATGCGAAAATAGTACCAGTTTAAACTTCCTAAATGGGATTCCTAGCATTTTGAATAAAGCATAATATATTAATGAAAGATAGAGTACAAGGGTTACTTTCAACATAATCATCAATTATTACTCATAACATGAAAGAGAATTCAAACAAGAAAATTAAATCTTGGGTAAAAAGAAAGTGTCATAACACAATATCATGTCGAACTTTCTATTTTACAAAGCATAACAAGCTGGGTTTTGAATTAGCTTGTTTTGATAAAGTATTTAGTTTTTATTTTACATTATGATTTATTGTCCAAAATTAAACCACTTAATATACATGACTCATGGCTGCGTATATAGTGTCATGAACCAAAAATAATTCAAGTTTAAACGAAAACACATGAATATTTTTATAATTTAAGGCTTTAGGAGGGAGAAACTAGAACTATTTGGACTTGAAGTCTAGATAATAAAAGATGAAAATTATTGAACTTGACCCACTCGGTTATTTAAGAGTTTAAACTATAGATTAAAGCATGCCAACAAATTCATATTAAAGCTCTAACATATAAGCACATGAGCACTATTTCAGAATGTTTTATTATACCTCGTATTCATAATGATTAATCAACAAGGTATGTAAAAGTTGCAACCACAAAGTTTACTTCAAATATAAATATTGTGTATGTATAGCTAGCATTGCCATACTTACAAAACTAATAATCACGGCTGAGTGCGAAAATTTAATTCATGTGCTTTAGCCCGTTGAATATTGATATGAAGAATGTCCTCGAACGAGTACTACCCTTATATCTTGTTGGCATTGTTCAAATCGTTTGCGTGAGAAAGGGACCATGGTGAGGAGATTCAAGAACAAGTACCACCCTTACCTTGTTGGCTACGATCATTATTATCTGAATCAAAAAGCTTGGAGCTTAATGATGTTGGAAGGCGTCTAAGAGGTGAACTGGTGGAATGAATAGATTGGATGAGAGGATGAGGCATCATGACTTGGGAACTTGAGCTAAAGATCTGAACATTGTTGGATTGTCTTGGATCAGTTTCCACCGAGTAAAAAGCAGATGGTGTAGCAGAAGGTGGACAAAAAAGTAATTGGGGACCAGATGCTCCATAGAAATTAGAAGATGAAAATTGCACACCACTGCCACTGCTTGAATGGGAAGGAAATAATCCATGGCTTCCAAGGTGGGATAAAGATAGACTTGAAGGCTCAGAATGGTGGTAGGAGTTATGTGTCATGGCATTGTTTGACAAACCAGGTAAATAAGAGCTATTAGTCCCAAGGGGGAAGAGCTTACAATGAGCTGAAGATTCTTCTCTATTACGAGTACTACCACCATTTCCATTTTGATGATTTTCTAGTTCATTTGGTTTGGTCCAGAACTTGCCCTTCTGGGAGGTTGAGACACTTTCAGCTAACTCCGTACGGTTTTGTGAATCTATATCCCAATACCTTGTTGACTTTACCATGAGGTTTTTATTTCCCCCATCCTTTATAAAGGCGGAATTAACACCATCATACAAACTTCCAAGAGAGAACTGAGAGGTACCTGACAGTGGAGTTTGTTGGTGAAACTGGGTAAAACAGTGAGGAAATTGAAGTGGTGGGAGTTTATCAATATCAGATTTGGTGACTTCAAGCAACCAATCTACCACCTTGCTAGGTTGGTTGAGTCCAAGCTTGTCTTGAAGATCATATAGCTGAATTGCTGTGGGTACAGACAGTCTAATCCTTCGGTCCCTCAGTCCCCTAATGGTGCAAACCTTGCTGTGCCTATCTTTTCCTCCCAAAGAACGCGACACTCGTACAATTCTTGGGTTTCTGAATGTTGACCATGATCTTGAGGTGGAGGGTGCCTTTGAGAATTTCTCAGTTTTAATGTTCTCACCCTCTTGTTGATTGGCTAACTGAACTTTACTTGAACTTTCATTCATCATGCCACTCATAATCTCATCATTTTCCTCTTGATAATATCATACAATAAAATCAACCTTTTCGATCTCATGCACTGCAACCAACCAACCCGATCTGATAAACAATGGGGAAAGGAAGAAGTTATAATATCAGAAAACTGTCTTTTTCTTATTGTACAGTTTTTGTTTAAATGTTTACAACAAACTATATATGCTAAAATTGTTCCTCACTTGACTGGAAAACACCCCACAATATAGATTCAAAAATTAGGGAGCCAAAATTATGGGTCAGAAAGAAACAAGATAGTGTAAAGTTGAACACTGAAATCAGCTTTACCAATTCTACAAGACCATTGAAGTTATGCTGGTCCAAATTAGGGCAAAGACAACTCTACTCACTCAATTGATAGTGTTATGAAAGTGAATCGAAGCCAGAAACATGAGTTTGGTGGAAAAATTGAGACATGCATGCTTAGGTTTTCAGTGAAAACATTAGAAGTATGAGGTGAAAGCTGATGTGAGTGGTGAGATAACAAGATGAACTTACGTGAGAGAGGAAAGTGTGGATGCTATGTCTTAAGCTTTTCAGCGAAGAAGAAATGGAGGAGACTGCAGAAGTAGAAACTTCGTACAAGACTTCAATGTTAACTAGTGGAGCAGATGACCTCAAGTTTCGACTTCAACCTTTTTCCTGCAAAGGAATAATAATGTTGCATCGAATTGAGTATTTTTGTAAAGAAAGGTTATCATTTTACAGCATATAATATGGGTGTAAATGTCAAAAATAATAATACTAATAGTAATTAATTCGCCTTGACCATGTGGCATCCTTGTCAAGTGCCACGTCAACCATTACTTGTCTTCACTTTCTCAGTCTGTTTACACCACATGCTCATCAACAATTAATGTTACTCACTGCCCTAATAATCACTATTAATCAAAACTAAACTCTTAAGTTATTAAAGTTATTAGTTTTTCTAAAGTGTTTATTAAGTTACTCAGCAAAATTTATCCTCTCTGTGTTAATAATATTCTTTTTGAAATGGTGAGTTTATATTTTTTTAAAATTAACTTGATCCCTAAAATCGTCAAAGAATTAGAGGCCAAATAAGAATTTCTATTTAACATCAAAATATTTTTCAAATAACTAAAATAATAGTACACTAAATTTTAAAACTCTGAATGGTTTTTTTTAGTTATTAATTATAGAAAACTTCATGTCGGACTAATTTAGGCTTGCCTGTGCCAGCTAGCCCAACAGGAGTGAAAAAATGGAAAAGTTAGGAAAAATAATATTATACCTTTAATCCATTTACGATTTTGAGTTTTATTTTAGTAAAAATAAAGCATCAGAATAGATTTTAACCAAAAATTTATCAAAATTCATTGATTTTTATCCTTTAAAGACAAATTTACTTAAGGTGTATATATTAGACACTAAACTTAATTTGTATGGTCAATTTTAAATGCAATTTACATTTTTGTTAGGGATTTGTCCTATATGTGTTTAACTTTTATAGATGAGACGAAAATTTAACTATAATCATTTAAACTCCTCTTTTCTAAATTAGAACCTTTATTTTTATTTCAAATCTTAACTACCCATAATTTAAAATTATTTTTTTGAAGCGTGTTTAAAAATTTCCCGTTATTCCTAAATCTAAATTGCATTTTTTTTTCTGAATTGAAGTTACCTATAAAAAAATTCCCTAAGCTTAAATTTCTTTTAAAATTTATATAAATACTTGCAAGTTAAATAAAAGTAAAGCAGGGATGAAAGTGAATGTTATATTATGTAGGTATAGTTGTTAGTTTTCATTTATATGCCATGTTAATTACGATGGGAAAGAGACCGTCAAGGGGAACAAATGTTTTGAATCTATATTGTAATTAATTTGTTCCTATTTTTAGTCTTTTTCATTGACCATTTAACATATACTCTTTTAGTAGTTAAGTTATTTACTTTCTTCACATGTCCTTTTTTAGTTGAAGAAAATGAAATTGGACAAAGAATAAAAATAGATTATTTTAGAGAAAGATAAATATACACACATGGCACACATTATAAGAATGACAATGTGAGTCACCACTTATAACAAGATGAGTTGTTTTGCCTTGTATAAGAATTGGTCCACAGGTCTCGTGGGTCAGTTTTCATAAACAAAAATATTTAGAAAAAATACACATATAAATATATTTTATTTGAATATTTCACATCTTTATTGCATTTCATTAATTTACTTTAGACAATGAAATTTAAATAAATTAAATAAACAAAATTAAATACTACATCAAATAAATAGGATATTTCATAAAAAAATATTATTTAAATATTAAAAGATTATATTAATGCAACCTTAAATTGAAGACATAAAATATTTTGCGGACTAATCACCCTATTCCACAGTTAGATAAACGAATTAACGTTTTTTTTCCTTGTCATCCCTAACACACAAAATATATATAATAATGTTATAATGTCATGATTTATTTGCATTTTTTATGAGCTATAAATTTTTATACAATAATATTATTCGTTTTTATCTCGCTATATAGCCCTTTTCATATTTTATATTTTGATGTTTTTATCTGTTTTTTGTTGTAAAAAATTGTACAGATATAATTTATTTTGGTTTTTTAGTTTGGAAAGACATTTTTGCCTTTTAAGAAAATGAATTCTGAAAAGTGAGAGACAAAATAAATGGTGCAATTACTAATAGAAGTATATGAAGAAAGTAAAAATAAAAAAAGAAAGCCTCACAGGTAAACTTTCAAAAGTTATGATGTATGCTGTTGGAGTCTGATCTGTTGTATTAGATGATATAGATCCATAGCTGTGCTATAGACGAGGGACCAACTTAGGCTCATAAAAGCATCCACTCAACTTATAGCTGGAAAAAAAGAGAGGGACCACAAGCATATGGCAGTGAGATTTGCACACAGCACAATTACAAGTCTCTATATGTGTTTGTGTGTGTATGACTCACATTCTAATAACTACTTTGATTTATTCTCTAATTATGCTACTTAGTTTCACAGTATTAATATCTACACTTTAAGATTAATTAGTTTCTTCTAGCTAAATACACTAATCCTAGTTTTCCTTTTACTGTGTGATATGAACTTGCCTTGGCCTTCAACTCAGAACTAGTGTATCCCAGATCAACCAAAAAATACAAGTATATGGTGCAGTAAAATCAAATAATCATATAATCCTAATTAGTTTTTTGTCTTCTGAATGTTGTTGTATGCATATATAAGAGTGTTTCCTGTCAAACAAGGAAAAGAAAAGAAAAAAACTAACATGGAAGTAATTGGTGTGGCTTACTTAGCCTTAGAGAGATATTTTCCTTTCAAAATGATACTCACGCTGTATATTTGTAGATAAGATTTATGTATGTGTAGTAAAATGACAGAAGAAGAACCCTAGCTAGCTAACTCTCCATGTTGTATGTCGAAAGTTGAAAAAAGAAAAAACATAATGAATCTTCTTTCTAATGTTGTGTGCTGGAGTTAGAGACAAGGAGTAAGAGGCTTCAGCTTTTCCCTTCAAAATATCCACAAAATAGGAATCTTGGCCTAAATTATTGAGGCGTTCCTCATCAGGACACACTGCTACTGCCGTGGTTGGGTACTGGTCAAAAGCTGAACCAATACTTTTAAACTCAAAACCCTAAGTGGGGTTAAGACCTTGTGAACCACATATATATGAACCTTGCAGTAATAAGTAAGTTGAAAATTTAATATTTCTGCACCCACCTCTTAATGGATATATTAGTTTTAAATCAGATTTGAAAAAAATAAGAAGTACAAAAAATGGTATTACTTGCGGTAGGAATTTCAATTCAGTGAGAACTTTATCATTTGAGTTATAAAGATGGCCCATTCGAAGTATTCAGTTTTTGTTTGCAGAAAACAGAAAATGATGATTTCGACGTATTGATGTCAATTTGTTTATCTTTTCAAGGGTTTTTTAGTTTTATGTGCCCAGCGTTATCCTTATGTCTGCAACCTATAGCAGAAAAAGTAATGAATTTAACAATAACAGGAGTTTCTAAATACTCCTATCTGATCATATAATTATTTACTCCAACTTGTCCTAAATCTTGTATAATCTTGGAATAACCAAGTCAATTCACTTCAAATTTTATACTCAACCTCTGCAAGGATTTTACATTTTTTTTATCAGCAATCTCAGGTTTAGTATGTAAGTATATAAAGAATACTAAACTCACATACACAAAATCAAAAAGAATATGCAATGATAAAAGTAAAAAAGATGGAGCAAACTAATAGACTTAAACCCCTTCTCATTTTTTTTGTCAGCACCCTTCTCATAGAGTAATGACTTTTAAAATATATTTCATTTTTTTATATTTTTCTTTCAACCAAGCTATATCAATTATCTTACCTATATTTTGTATAAATTTCTTACTCTCTGAGTGTGTTAAGTGGTATTTTGAGATTTCTAACAATTATTTTCGAATTATAGTATTTGAAATGGAATCTATATTGACTGTGCTACTTAATAAAAATTTAAAAAAAAAACTGTATTTCTTTAAATTTTATTTACTTACTCATAGAAATCCTTTTTTTTTACCAAATCATAATATATTTGAAAAATATTCCGATGTTAAATAGGATAGATCTCTAGTTATCGGTAAGTTATATTGATTTCCAATAATTTGAATCAAAACTCAGGTTAGTGAACCTGTTTACTGTTCTTGTATGTTATATTCAAGACACCTTTAATCAAATTTTTATTACTTTAGACGAAATACACATGAAACTAGTAGACAAAATTGCATTTTGGACCTTTATAACCAAATACCAGAGTACTACCAAGTAAGATGTAAGACAGAAGACAGCTTGAGTCTGCACATTATTTTGTCTAAACTCTTAGAAAAGGTTGAGGCTTTTTTAATTAAGTAGTTGTGGATTTGGCATCTGGTTGGTGTGATGTATATATTGAAATATTATGGTATTTTGATAACTAATATATTTGCTATAAATCTATATTATACAACTAATTTACATTTTAAATTAATGTTTTTTATTCATTTACAGGTTAATATACACTTAATATAATGATATTTTATTATTAAAATGAAATTAATAAATAGTTATTTATGTGAAAACTTGCTTGTGAAAATACAATCTTCATTATTCTTGAAGTAGTTTTTATAGGAAGAAAGTTTCAAAAGTAGTTAGGAGAGAAAGGAAAAAGTTTGCCTCCACAAATAAATTATTGAAGTCATGGACTATTAATAATAACCAATATTTCTGTCTGATTTTTAATTCTCTCTGTAGATGTCTACACTCTACACTATCATGCATATATAGGTTCAAAATACAAATATATATATATATATATATGTATATAAAGTTTTGTATTCCTAATCTATATCTTGGAGATATTAAAGTTTAGGAAACTGGGTGCACATTAATCAAAAGATGGACATGTAAAGTAATGTTTTACTTGAAATGTTTTAGAAAGATAAGTATGTATGTTTCTTTCTTTGGTACTACAGCTGAAAACACTGTTGCATCAACATCAACACTGTCCACTGAGTAGTAGTGAGTAACTCTCTAATGAATGAATATATATACTATCACTATCAAGGACTGTGAGATCTCTGCTATTTAGCTTCAAGATATGACTCAGTTAATAAATGTGAGCTCAGAAATCAATAGGTAATTCAGGAGGATTTGCATGAATGACAAGTTTCCCATTGTGGATTGGGAATACAGGAATCTATGCTTAATTATCTATACATACTAAAAAAATGTGTGCATGTATAGTCACAGAAATCAATTTAGGTCTTAAATTTTGCATAACTACAAAATTTTCTTGGTTTCTTGCACCTGCCTAGTAGTTATTGCGCTGTACAGAAAATCTGCAAAAGCTAGTGACAAGAGCAAAGATATTTGATGTGAAGATAAAAGAAAAGTAATAAAGGTAAATGCACATTAAGGTAAGTGAATTGTTTAGAAGGAAGAGAAAAGGGTGTTATCGATCACGTCCTCCAAATGTTGATAGAAAGTGGAGGAGAATGACAGGTTCTTCTCCTTGTAACCATTACTGGCTATTAAGGTTAGCAGTGACAGCGTGAATAGCAAACCTCAATGCGTGTGTCCATGTGAATGAAAGTGACTGAGAAGGAGGAATCGTTTGGGTCATTGGTGTGGCCTATGATCTTGCTTCTGCTTCTGTTTCATGTTTATTATCATATATAAAGGTCAACAGAGGAGCTCAATTTTTCATGCTAGCTAGCTGCACCATTTCTTTAACTTCTTTCAAATAAAGATGCTAATATTAATGTCTTCAATTGAATGTGCCTTGATATATGTCTTTTAAAAAATTTGGGTAAAAATTAAAAATATAAATATTTTATTGAGTTTTTTCAATTTTTATTCTATATTAAAAATATCTTTATTTTTATAATAATTGTAATGATTAATTAAGATGGAGACAAACAATAAGGACATAGTTAATGTTATCTAAACATTTTAAAATATCATAAGTTAGTGTGAAGTTTCTGGAGAGAAGTATTGTTCATTTGTGTACGATTTTATATATAGATTAGATTCTTTCTGGTTTTTATTTATTTATTTTTATTGTTGATAAAAAAAATTAAAAATAT
>Ga0123341_1006266_pt1 | contig 10744 bp, 9 predicted proteins | sample Turbeapinknodule_FD_89959 | JGI IMG/M metagenome (GOLD analysis project Ga0123341, IMG submission 89959) | Root nodule microbial communities of legume samples collected from Mexico - Turtle bean Mexico pink nodule | ecosystem: Host-associated > Plants > Roots > Nodule | place: Mexico: Nepantla...
ATTTCTAATACTTGTATTAGTTTAAGGTATCTAGATTCTTAATCTTATTCTTCAAACTTATAAAATAATTTTTCAAAAGATACCATTATAGTATAATCAACAAATTCATTTAAAGTAAAATATCTTTTCATAAACAATTTAAAATCATTCTCAATTAAAAATACTTTTATAAATCAAAGAAATATATATTTTTTTCTTTCAATATTCTTATTATTATTGTATTTTAATACATAAAAAAGAGTCATAGTAAGAAGAAGAAGAAGAAAAATGAAAAAAATATTGACATTTGATTTAAAAAATTTAATTCAAACTTATTAAAAAATATTTATAAATATTGATAAGTTTTAAGAATTAATTGAAATAAAATTAAAATTTTAGCTTATTTATAAAAATAAGAATTAAAATAAAATTAAAGTTTAAAGTTCTTATTTGTAAAAGAAAAGACAAAGTAATTAAAGTTTTGGGGATAGCTGTATTTTTTTTCCCCCTATTTGCAGAAGTTAAAGCGCCTCTCTGAAACGTTACAAACAGAAACTGGGTTTTTCCATTAAGCAGATCTAAGCCTAACCCAAGTTTACAGTTTGAATAGGCTCGCTTGCATTCTCGGCTTTCGAAGTGCTTCCATCGAAGGCTTTTCACCGCTTCATTTTGTTTCTCGTGGTTCGTAGGTAAGCACTGAATCGATTTTCGTTGTTCTGCTCTGAATCAAAATTGACTCCAATTGATAACTTGTTTTACTTCTCATGGATAATTTGATTTCAATTGATTCTTAAATGGTTACTTCCATGTCGTTGTTGAATGAATGAGAGTGATGTTAGAAGGATTTTTCCATATTGGTTTTGATCGTCATGTACTGAGGATTTTATAACGTGCTGTAATTGGTAGTGGTAGGTCCTCACTTGTGTGGGTATTTCCTCTGATAATTAAGTGGATTTTGATTTTTTAGCTAGTTACCCGGGAGTGTGTGTGTGCAAAGTGTAATAAGCAGGCTTAAATGGCATGCAATTCGGTATGGGTGGGTTTTGGATCCCTGAAGGAACCTGGTGCTTCTTGAATTACTTCTCTGGTGCAGTTCCCTATTTTAATAGGTGAACTTGCATTGTTCTTTGCATAATTTACTAAGAAAGTAGGGTTCTAGTCGAATCGAGGATTGATAAGAATGAGATATTCCTTCAATACAAATCTAATTTGTTTTTTCTGATAAGTTTCTTTTATTTTATTATAAATGTGTGTTTCTTTATGCTGAAAAGTGTGGATTGGTTCATTTGGTTGATAATATTCATGTAAAATATCGGGAAATGTGAGACTATGCATATGAATTTGTTGCTTTGAGAGTTTTGTTGATATAATGAAATTTAAGCCGACTATTGATTCTAATTTTTTATCATATGTATCCTATTGTTATCAATTTAGTGACACTGGCTTTCTATAATTTCATTTTTCCTATTGACATGCAGGTGAACTTAGTTGACCAGAGCTTGACAAAGGCAGAAAATTGTTTCAAAGTCTCTGTCTGGTGCGATGGTTTACATAACTGAGTGGGACAAATTTGTGGAGCAAAGCATTGAGTTGTTCCGTGCTGATCCTGATTCTGTAATTCTATTCTTTCAACGTTTTTCCATTTCTTAAAGTAACAGAAGCCTGAGAAACTTCATTCAGAATTTTGTTTTATTTTATGCTTATAAAAGCCTTTAATTGGTATATTTGCTCTATGTTCATGTTCAGTTGTGCAATAACCAATTGATTTTTTATAATTCAGTTTCATGATTGTACAAGTTATCCAACTTGTCCTTGTTGTTCTATTAACATCTACTGAAAAATGAAATCTGTTCAATTGTATTTGGAGCAGACACGGTATGTCATGAAGTACAGGCACTGCGATGGCAAGTTGGTACTCAAGGTCACTGATAACCGACAGGTATTTGTTCATTTTTCTAAAACAAAACAAATATATTTTCAATGTATTTTAATTTTTAAAGGCCAGTCTTATGTGCATGTTTGAGAGTGAAAATATGGATTGACATGAAATCATAATCTGATTCTTCAATAAAAAATGTGTTTATGGGTTTAAAGTGTTCAGCCAAGTTTATCCCCTAAGAGATAGGGTTAACTCGTTTCCTAATACAAAATCACGTAAAAATTTATTAGTTTGGAAATCTCGCAGTTCATGGTTGTCTAACTTTTGTGCCAACTTGATGAATGGTATGATTCGTTTTTTTTTCCTCCCTTATGAGTTTTGTGCCATGCTGAATTGCTTCCATGGGTGAATTACTTTGGATTGTTATTCCAAGGTCATATAATCCATTTTGATAAAAATGCCCTACTTGTCGCAATTGCTGCACAACCCTTTCCTAATACTTGATCCCTCTCTCTGCCTTTGGTTGTTCCTCTCTTCCCTTGTAGTTCTCCCTCTCTACTCTAACTCATTGCATCCTCTCTTCCCTGTTGTTTCATGCTCTGTTCTCCTTCCAAAGTTACTGTAAATGTTAAAAAAGTGGAGGTGCTTGTAGAGTAAATTACACTAATCTCCCCTAAGGTTTCGTGAAATTACACAAGCACCTTCTTTTTAACATTTAATGTAAATTCCTTTTAGGGGTAGACGGTGTAATGGTTTTCAAATAATTACAGGGGGTTAGTGTAATGCATAAAGAATGTTATTATAAGATATTTTATCTATTGTTATAGTAATATATTTACTATTTCCCTTTATTACTTGTTTGGTTTGGATTAATTGAGGATTTATGTACTACTCTTCGTATAGGGCTATAAACACCCCATTTTGTTTTGCTTAAAAGACTAAATTGGTTTTCTTGTTTTTCTTTGGTGAGCATCAATGTCACGAACAATGCCAGAATGTGTTTCCAAATAATTTGGAATGAAAATTGAGTTTAAGGCTGATCAATGGGCTAACTGACCATTAAGTTAATGTTTTTGTTGAATTGAATGTCCCTTTCACTAGTCGCTTTATATAATTGATAATTTTAGAGAAATGTTAGCAATACACCAGGTAGTTAAACATGGGATTCTATTCAGGTAAAAAATTGGTGGAATTGTAACACAAAGCACAAAATTCTATAAGATTTATAAAATTCATACACATGCATATAACATAATAGAAAAAAAGTCATATAACACACCAAATATTTAATTAAGGTTAAGTTTATAATCATAGACTAATAAGCATATGAAAGTCACTGATTGAACCCTACAAGTCATAAATAACAAACAAAGCAACATAAAAATTATTGCAGTAGCCAATGCCATATCTACCAATCATGTCACATTTTTGCAAAAACTGAATTTCTAATAACATTGAACGAGATGGCACATGAGCGTCACTCCAAACTAATGCACTCATCTTATGGTGACAGAAAATAGGTCTGAGTGAAGTGTGAATAGTGGATTTAGTAACACTATAGAGTCGAGCATCAATCTTTATCCATTTTTCACTATTTTATGTAGGAACAAATTCAACTGTGGTAGTGAAATGGGATTTGTAGTCCAACCCACTTAACCATAACCCGATATCGGAAGCCTAGTGGAATAATTAGACCTGTCCATCTTCTCAATCAATAGTAACAATATGGTTAGAAAAGAGGAGAGAATCCGTTTTGGAGAGGGAAAAGTAGATGGAACCACACCAAATGAACTCCAATGGAGCTGCCACCACAGGGGTAGGAGTACATGAAGGAAGTGATGTGGGCGAAGGTTAGTAAGTTGTCAGGCGTCACCATGTGCTAGTCTGAGTTGCCACTGCTATGGGAGAAAAGTCATGTGTGAGGGGGCATGGATGGGTGGCTCATCTCGGTATTTGGATGGTATTTGGATGAATCAGCGTGGCACAATCCCAACCTTGTGTTTGCCAAAGGAAATTGTGGTCGTTAGAAACTCATCGGAAGTAGTGTTGAAATAGTGAAAGCGAACCTGTGAAAGGTTTGCAAAAAGAAATCCTTGGAAGACAAGTGGGTTTATCTGGCCAACACGGTTCTTGAATAAAGACCCTAGATATTATGTTAAACTTTAGAAAAGAGAGAAGAGTTGACCTAAACATGTGTGTTTCTAAGACAACATGGGTGTTTTAATTATATTGAGAAAAAAAGAATCAATGCTATAAATAGATGAAATTCAGTATCCTCTAATAAAAAATATATGATAAGGGAATAAATAAAAGACGGTCCTAATATTACGTATATAATTCTAGATATTATTATATATGATGGACTTCTTATTTCTATAACTATAACAATACACTTCAAGTTACCCATTGGTTTTTCAGTTGGGGTGCCCCTTTTTTTAGTTTTGAGGTGGTATATAACTCTGCCAATAAAATTATTCTATCATACTTCTATGTACAAGAATATAATACGTATATAAGAAAATAATATACTAATAAAAATCTCATGATTGTTGGTGGTGAAAATTGAATTTAGCCGCAGTATGCGCTCTCGTTTTAATTAGAACAGAATCTGTTACATATATATGACCGGTGTGGATGATTTGCAATAATTATATTCCTTGCAATGCATCATTTTGCATTGTTTTATGATTGACTACCTCTTACATTATTAGCCTCATAATCTCAATTTCAAATTGTGAATTGTTGTACATTCTACAGTGTCTAAAGTATAAGACAGACCAAGCACAAGAAGCTAAGAAGATGGAAAAACTGAACAATATGTTCTTTGCTTTGATGGCCCGTGGTCCTGATGGTATGTCTTACTCTAAGCTGTTAATGTGACGATGCTTTAACTAAAAAGAATTCTCTGAAACATTCGTGTTTGCTAAATTGTCAAAGACATGCTTTTGAGAATAAGATACGATACCACTCTGTACAATATTCGCGTATGGTTTACATTTATTGTGTTTTGGATATTCTCTCTGGTGCTGAGATTTCTTTTTACATTCTCTCTACTTATAATTCTGCAGTTGATCTATCAGAAGTCACTGGAAAAGAGCAAATGGATGCTCAACCGAGCAAGAAAGGAAGAGGAAGGAAGCAATAACTTGCCCTTTGCGAGACATGATGGTTTTATGAGTCAGGAGGACTTCCTAAGAATTTGAACAGTTATACTTTTTCCCGACCTGATGATTACTTCTTCAGATTCTTATGATGAAAGTGGTTATATTTTGAAGTTTTGAAGTCTCAATTTCTGATCTTTGGCAGTTGAGTATTACAGAATTTAGTTATATCACCAAGATCAGCTATGCATCGTTACCGTTATTGAATCCAATGGTGCAACGAAATAATTAAGTGGAACATATAATTTTAAATCCAATGGTGACATTCTCTCTAAGCTAGTTATATCTGATAGGAACAATATAAAAATGAGTTGGTTTTGAATCCAATGGTCCAACGAAACCATTGTGTCAGCAGTTCATCATCAAACTATAATTTTCTTACTAACTTAGCAACTAAAAGAGATGGCTGTGTGCATCTAAATGAGACTGGTGGCCAAATTCTTGAAGCTACTACAAGCGAAAGGCTATTAGATGCTATTGATTACTTGTTATAGGTATGGAATTTTGCTCTATATTTGGCACGCATATAAGGCCCACTAATAAAGAAAGCTTTTGTATAAATAGGTTAGTTTAGTAAAGATTTTTGTCAATTAGAATTATGCTAGAAGTAGTTTTAAAATAATTAAATAAAGCAATAATCTAAAATCAATTATAGTTAGTATATTTTTAATTAGTGGAAGCAAAGTTTTACACTTGGCCGTACATTGTTTTGGAAGTTTAAACCCGCTTTTAGTTTAATAATTGTGAACATATAATTTTAATACCTATACAAATTCAATACATTTGGTCCTCTTCATTTTTTAAAATTAAGCAATTTCAATCTATGATTTATATATGGTATAGTTATTAACAAAATGTTGACGTGTTCATTAGTGATAATAGTATTACTTATTAAGAATAAAAAGAATAAATATAGGACTAATATCCCTAATGTAAATACACACAGACAATAATAATAGAATAACAAAATATAGGATTGTTTGTTTATGGATGAAAATAATAACAATAATAGAAACTATGTGCTAAACACGTTACATTCAATATTCCTGCTTAAGCTAGTGTATATAGGTTCATATAATGATTTAGTAACTATATATGGTAACTGATAATTCGAATCAACAAACTGAGTCTTGATGTCTTCAAACACAATCTTTTCTCGAATAAAATGACAATAAATTTTAATATGTTTGATCTTTTTTTGGCCCTTTCATGAAAGATAAAATTTGAACTAATATGAAGAACAACCTGATTATCACATACGAGTGTTATTTGAGTGACCTCTCCAAATTGTAAGCTCACAGCTCGTTAAGGCCATAACTCTATTCTACTTCAGCACTAGATCTTGCCACAACATTTTGTTTCTTGTTCTTCCAAGAAATCCAATTATCACCAATACAAACACAATATTCGAAAGTTGATATTTTATTAAATGGAGATCCCATCCAATCAGCATATGAATAACATACAACCTTAGTATGATTATTGTGACCATATAATAAGTATTTCTCAGGAGAACCTTTATTGTACTTCAATATACAAATGACTCTATTCCAATGATCAACACACGGGAAATTAAGGAATTGACTCACCACACTAACTGCAGATGAAATATCATGATGAGTAATAGTAAGATAGTTTAATTTTTCAACTAGTTCTATGCTTCTTAGGATCTGAGAGAGGCTCTCCCTTACTAGGTAGGAGTTTGACATTAGGATCCATAGATGTGTCAACATATTTTGAATTCATTAATCCAGTTTCCTCCAAAATATCCAATGAATACTTCCTTTGAGAGATAACAATACCATTGTTGGATTGTTCTACCTCAATTCCCAAGAAATATCTAAATTTTCCAAGATTTCTGGTCTGAAAGTGGTAACAAAATATGCTGTTTTATTTAAGAGATGTCATGGAGATCACTACTTGTAAGAATAATATCATCAACATATACTATGATATAGATACACCTATCACTTGAGTGACGATAAAAAAAATGAATTATATGTCTCACTGCGAGTCATACCAAATTGTTAAACAACACTACTACACTTTAAAAACTAGGCCCTGAGAGACTGCTTGAGGTCATATAAAGATTTGCGAAGATGAGATAACAGAATAGAAGACTCCCTTTGAGTAACAAAACTAAGAGGTTGCACCATATATATTTCTTACTGCAAGTCCCATTAAGAAAAACATTTTTGACATCCAGTTGATAAAAATGTCATATTTGAAGAGTTGTCATGGCTATGAATAAGCCAACAAAAGCCATTTTTTGCCACTGGAGAAAACATATGAACATAGTCTAAACCAAAATTTGTGTATAACCTTTAGCGACAAGATGGACTTTGAGACGATCAATAGTACCATCAAGACCAATTTTGATAGCAAAAACCCACCTGTAACCAAAAATAGATTTTCCAGAAGGTAAAGGAACAAGTTCCCAAGTTCTACTAGTCTGAAGAGCACTTATTTCATCAAGCATTGCCTGACACCAACCATGATGAATTAATGCATCACCTATAGACTTTGGAATGGACACATAAGAAATAGACGAAAAACATGTATAAAATCAATATAATACGGAGAAAGATTATGGGTATAACGTATACCTTTACAGAGGGTAGTGGGAATTTTAGGTTCGACCATCAAAGCAAAAAAGGGCAAAAGATCTGACACTAGAAGAGAGTCATCCTATGGAAGACTGATAATGATTGTAAACTTGAAGTGGTGTTGGAGGAGGAGAATCTTTAGGCACACTAGCCAATAAATTGATGTGAGTTGATTGCTATTACACATGTTTTTATTGTTTTCACTTGGATTAATATGAGATTAGCAAGATAAGGTGAAACTCAGTGAAGATTGTCACTGGACACGAAATAAACCACGTGATTAAGTAAGTGTGAAGGTTGTCTTCAAAAGAGCAAATAGAAAAACACACACACACACACTCTATGATGAATGATGAACACAAAATTAAAACAAGACAATTGAGAATGACATGAATGAATTAAAATGGAAGAGAATGTGAACAACAAAATGAAAGAGTAATGGTGGAATAATGAAAGGAAAGAAGGAAATAGATAAGGAAACTTATAGATATGGAGATATGGAGTTGATTCATGCCACTTGGGGGAAGAAGCTCCAAGATGAGTGAGGAAGTGAGTCGCCACTTGCAGCCATCTCTGCCAATATAAGACTCAGAGGATTGTTAGAACACTCATGATTTCACTCAAGCAGAGTTTCTTTACTATTAATTCAATGTTAATTACAAGAGGCAAGACACTCTATTTATAGCCCTTGGTGCCTTGCTGAGCAAGATAGGAAGGGAATGGGCGACACATGACAAGAGGCTTCTAGAATCTAGGTTTAGCAAAAAGGTATCACACACATGGAGAAGCCTTCTAGAATCTAGGTTAAAAGTGAGCACATGGGGAAAGGGCGACACATGGGACCTATTCTAGAAGCTAGGTCAAAATGTGGGCGTTGGCATAAGCCCAATTTATGCTAATTAAATCCTAATCTACTGAAATAAAAAGTAAGGAAAATAAATGGTGCTCAGGTCCAATCATGTGGGCTCTGCTCCTGGTAATCCTTTGAGGTATCATAGGTTCTGAGTCACTAGCTATGGACTAAGTCTGACTTAGTCTTGGGTCCTTGTCATGCTCTTGGTCATGCTTTTGGAAGGTTGGGCTAGCTCAGTGGGTGCTTTATCAATCAGGGTTTCATCATGCTCCCCGGGTTGGAGAGAATTCGTCCACGACTTTGAAACACCTGCATAAAAAGGAGTTAGACCCATGACATTAAAATAATTACTCCCTAAATATGTGTTAGGCAGATCTAACTCATAAGCATTATCATCGATCCTTTTAAAGATCTGAAAGGGACCGTCACCACGAGGAAGGAGTTTAGATTTTCTTTGAGTAGGAAAATGATCCTTTCTCAAGTGAAGCCATACCCAATCCCCAGGATCAAAGATCATTTCTTTGCGCCCCTTATTTGGATGTTGAGCATACTTTCCTACCTTCCTTTCTATTTTTCACTTGAGGTTTTGGTGCAAGTTTTTAATAAATGTAGCTTTTCCAAAACCATCTTTGCACAACACCTCAACAAGTACAAAAATAGGAAGTAGGTCAAGAGGTGTAAGGGGATTGAACCCATACACAACCTCAAAAGGGGTGTGAGAAGTAGTAGAATTAACTACTCTATTATAAGCAAACTCAATATGAGGAAGTAAGTCCTCCCACACCCAAGGATTCCCATAAATAAGGCATCTCAACACTTGTGACAAATTTCTATAAACCACTTCTGTTTGTCCGTCTATTTGGGGATGAAAAGCAGTAGAAAACATCAGTTTAGTGCCAAGTTTGCCCCACAACATTTTTCAAAAGTGAATTAAGAACTTAGAGTCTCTGTCAGATACTATACTTCTAGGAAGCCCATGCAATCTAACAACTTCCTTAAAGAAGAGATTGACAATATTACAAGCATCATCTACTTTATGGCAAGATAGAATTCATCTCCTTAGATGTTTTGGGAAGCCCTAGAATAAAGTCCATTGAAATATCTACCCAAGGCATGTCAGGGATGGGGAGAGGGGTATATAAACCATGGGGTTGAACCCTAGACTTAGCTTTCCTACATGCTATGCATTTATCACAAAAATTGTGTACAAATTTTTGCATGTTGGACCAAAAGAATTGTTCATGCAAGGTATCTAAGGTTTTTGCTACCCCAAAATGTCCCATTAATCCACCGTCATGTGCCTCCTTAACAATAGATTTTCTCAAAGACATTGGGGTACACAAAGTCTTTTTCCTTTAAATAGTGAACGAAACATGTAGACCAAAAACTTGAGGTGGTAAGGGATGAAGAGGTTCATGAGGAAATAAAATAAAATGACGAATTTTATTCTTAAAATCTGAATATGACATATGATTAATTAGATAACATTCACTAAGAACAAAATCACCCTAAAAAATGTTAAAGAACATCACCATGAATTAAAATAGTGAGTAGTTTCAACAAGATGTCTATTCTTGTGCTCAACTACCCCATTTTGTTGAGGGGTATAAGCACATAAGGTTTGATGAAGAATGCCATGATATTTCATAATAGTGGTGAAAGAATGTGAAAGATACTCACAAGCATTATCACTCTGTAAGGTTCAAAAGGAAACTCCAAATTAATTTTTACTTTCTTTATAGAAAGATTAAAATATAGAAAACAACTCAAAACCTGTTTTCACTAAAAATAACGAAGTACATATTGAATAATCATCAATAAAAGTTATAAAATACGAAAACTCTAAATTAAACTTAATACGACTTGGTCCCCAAATGTGAGAATGAACTAAGGAAAAAGGAGACAAAGCATGTTGTAAGACATTACTAGGAAAAGACTAGGATGACCTAACCGAGCATGAATGAGAGATAAAAAATCCATAATCATGCCAACATGTGTAGAGGTCTGTAGGTAATAAAGACCACGAGACTCACATCTAGTGTCAATCATGTTGAACAAGATGCTTTGATGACTTCCAAATCCAACATTGAAGACTTGAAGAATTTGTTGTTGTGTGTGTAGTTAGGTAGATTTTGAGTTGTTAATTTGCACTTAGTAATTATCCAAGTTCATATGATTTGAATTCATTTTTGAAAGTTTTGTTTTTCAAATTTGTGCTAATTTTAGTTAGTTGTTTATGTTAGAATATATGGCTTTAAACTAGAGG
>Ga0123341_1006267_pt1 | contig 10744 bp, 9 predicted proteins | sample Turbeapinknodule_FD_89959 | JGI IMG/M metagenome (GOLD analysis project Ga0123341, IMG submission 89959) | Root nodule microbial communities of legume samples collected from Mexico - Turtle bean Mexico pink nodule | ecosystem: Host-associated > Plants > Roots > Nodule | place: Mexico: Nepantla...
CTTTGTAATTCTTTTGTTTTGCCTCCACATGGAAGGCTAAACCTTTTTGGTTGATTCTTTTGTAATTCCCCATTGAGTTCTGAGGTTTTGTTCAATAAAAGTTTCATTTTTTAATTCTCTATAGCAGTTGTTTTTATTGTCTAATCTCCTGGAAAATTGGTTTTTGTGAGAGGTTGTACTTCAACGCATGATTGAGAGTCTTCCTTATCTTAAACTTTGGTTTCTTAGTTAGTTCGCATTGTTCTAATTAATTTCTTGGGTGCATGATTCAAGAGAAAGGAGGTAAGCATTCCCATGGAGTATACGCATGGAACAAAATGGGTATTGATTGAACCAGTAGACGCATGTTTTACTAGTGAGGTTCAGTTGAATCAGATCGGGGCATGTTCAATCTGGTTTAGCTCTGTTGGAGGATTGAGAAAGGATTAATCTTTAGATAACCTATGAAGAATTCAATGGTGGAAGAACTTGGGGATCAACCGCTTTTTATTTTCTATTTCAATCTCTTTTATATTTTCTGCATAACTATCTTAACCCCATTTTTATTATTATTGTTATTACTAACTTTTCATTGCTTGTAGATAGATTTTGAATTCGGTTAATTGAATCACTATTGGATTCGTTGGAAGACGACTTGGGGTCATCTGACCACAATTATAATATCATCTCTCTAGTGTTAGACAAGTCTACGCTAGAATCATATTAATTTGACAGCAAAATGACAGTTATCACGGTGCCATCTGTAAAAGTCATCCTCAACTCCAAATAACCGCACACCTCCACTTCATCTCCAGCAAAACCATACAAACACCTCGTGTATGGCCTAAGCTGATCAGGAGACAGCTACAACTAATTAAACGTAGGCCAGAACATCACGTCCAACAAGCTGCCCTAGTCTACCAGCACTCGGTGTACCTTCTTCCCGCGGTTACAATCGAAATCACCACGGGGTCGTTATCATGCGAGACGACGTCGCGAAGATTAGCCCTCGTCAACGTGAGGTCAACGTCGAGCGAGTCGTCTGCCACCTGCTCCGCTACTGACATTACTGAACGCACGTATCTCTTGCGCTGAGAGGAAGTGCACCCTCCACCCGAGAATCCACCCGAGATGGTGTGGATTTCCCTGTGGATAGGCATCTCATGGGCTTGGTCCTCTACTGATGCCGTCAAGGCCTCGATCCCTGACGACCCCGCCAGGTAATCATTCAGGAAACCGCTCTTCACGAGCTCATCTAGTTGATCCCCAAACGCCAAACAACTCTTTAACGGATGACCAGACGCCTGGTGGAACTCGCACAATGCATCCTTGTGCGGTCCCAACACCTTATCAGTCTTCACCGGCATCTTCAACTTGTCTGCTATGTTGGGCACAGTGATCAGGTCTTTCAACTCCACCACAAAATTGTGCCTCAGAGCCTATTCTCCCCCGAGCGCCCCCTAGCCTAGGGCTTCCTTGGCTTCTTTTCCCCGTCATGACCTCGTTCACCCTCATGGGCTGCACGCGCGATGGCATCCGTGGCCGCGCAAGAACTACGCTCGCGCGCTTCTCGTTCACTTCACCCTCCGCTGCAATGTGTGCCACCGCGCGACGCCTGATTTCAGCGGAAGTCTTGAGGCGACTTCTGATGAGCGATTCGCTAAATGGTCCAGGGCAAATTCCCTTCCTGAACACATGGACTATCATCAACTCATCAGTGGTGTTGACCCTCACCACCTATGCCCCAAAGCGATTAACAAATTCTTTCAATGTTTCCCCCTGATACTGCCTCACATCGAAGAGATCGTAGGATTTTGGTGGGAGAGCACGATTCGCTATGTACTGCTCCCTGAACAGCTTTGACAGCTGTGCGAATGAAGTCACATGGCCATCTGGAAGGCTGATGAACCACTCCATCATCGTTCCCACCAACGTACTCATGAACAGCTTACACCTGACGGCGTAAGACCCGCCGATCAGCATCATATGAGTATGGAATGCTGTGAGGTGAGCCTCTGGATCCTCCACCCCGGTGAACGTGACTTTCGAGCCCACGAACGTAGCGGGGATAGCAACATCCATGATTTCCTGTGAGAAAGGCATTGGAAACTCCCTGGAAGGTGTTGTGCACTCTAGCTCCTTTGTTTCGCGACTCCAAGGATGGTTGTGTAACCCGCAACGCAACTCTTCGTTGGTGCGGTGCAACTCCTCATTTCTAGTTTGCGACGCCGCAAGATCCATCTGAATACGCTTTTGCTCTGCCTTCGACGCCGCCATTGCCTCCTAGAGGCCCTGCATCATCTCCATCACTTGCTCAGGGTCAAGCTCTCACCTCCCATATGCGTCGTAGAACTCTGCCTAGTATTCCTCATTCTTGGATGCTTCTTGGTGAATCTTGAACTGTTTTATCGAATCTTGAACTTCCTTCGGTGAATTGAAGCAAACCTTGAGGATTCTTGACGAACCTTTCAAGAATCTTGAAAAACCTTTACGAATTCTCACTACTCTCACTGAATCTTTAACCTCTTGCGGTGGGACAGATGTTTTAGATCAGGCCCCACGGTGGGTGCCAAATGTTCCGGCCGGTTGACTTGGATCACCTTCATGCATATCTACGAACTGCGCTTCAAGAGCCCCTTCGCTTTTGTTCCAACGTTCTCCTTCCTCTGTCGTGAACACCTGAAACATAGAGACAAATGGCACCCTCGCGGCCGTTTGCACTCCGACGATCAAGTCAGATCGGACAGGAAACACCAAACACTTCTCGTCGCCGAACACCGTAAGATCAATGTCCAGAGAAATGGGTAACTGAATCGTAACTGAATCCTCTCAAATGAGTTAACTCGTACGCGAATGTGTGAAAACGTACCTTATTCTGTTTATAGTAAAACCTTATATACCTTCCTGGTGTTCCTGTCCACGTGTCTGCCTGAGACTTGAGTATTCTGTGGGCACTCCTTAGCAACACCATTCCCAGTCTTAGGGCCTTCTCAGTGTGTAAGATTGCCCTATTGAAGTGCAACTCGCACGGGGGTGACTGCATGGGTGCCAACTCATGCGCCCATTCTCTAAATCACTCGTCCTGGGAGTACCATGCCTTCCTCACGTGCCATGCATGCAGATCACCTTCTGGGACGTGACCTCCTCATGGGTCGTTTCTGTCCCAGTGGCTTTCTAGCGGTGGTGCGTGCTGCCGCGTCCCTACACCTCATGCACAGATCCTTCGTGAGTCGGGTCTCGCCCTTCTGGTACTCGGGGTGTGGTTTGAGAACCACCTTTCTTTATCTTTTACTATTGTCTGGGATGCCGAGGCCCGAGGCCTCCATGCCCCTACCGTGCCCCCTCCTACTGTGTCGCCTCCTCCACGGTTATCCTTGCCCGCGAGTATCAGGAGGGGACACTTCCCCAGCCTGCCAAAACGTCCCAAACGCCTTTATCATGCTGAGCCTGGGCGACGCCCGAGGCCGGTCAACGCCCGAGGTCGTGGACCTTAAAGGAAACTCCTTCCTGCCCTGCAATACTTTCTAATGGATTCCTCCCTTGGGGTCCCACCATGTTGACTTTGGTCAACGCCCGAGGACCGTACGGTACAGGCACAATATTATCAAGACTAATCAAAATACAAAAGAGTGAGAAAGATGAAACCCAATCCCTATTTTTTCAATTGAAGCAATAACTCTCTGCCTTGTTTTCTTGTTAATCATTGTCATCACAACAAATTCGAACAAACTTTTATTATTCTGTTTTATATTTAGTAAATTTTTTACTTGAATATTCAACTGTTCTTTGTGGGTTCGATATCCATCCTTAGTGACACATTATTACTTCTGACAACGCGATTCACTTGCCGAAAAAGGTCATCATATATGATAATTCTTAGGAAATGGTCCAATTTTATTTATCATTCCTTTCGATTGAGTTATATAGTAGTATGAAACGAAAAATTAAAATAATGATGAATTATATATATATATAATTAAAATACAAAATATTTACATATTTTATCATGACAATAAAAATTCTAAAAATATCAATATATCAAAATAATTTCTTAAACTATAATCCAAAAGTATGTTCTTATTCCCACACCACCTACTAAATTTCATCAAGTTTCAATAAGAGTTAAACTAAAAATGTATTTTTACAACTGAGACATGTAAAATACATTATGCAACCTAGCAAGATGAGGTGACATGACTATCTCATAGGTCACTAGACCTATCCTTCGCATAATCTAATAGGTCCAATAAATTTTAGCATTGGTTTTTGGGACATGATAGCTTGACGAACTCCATAAACGAACTCTAAGAAAGCATGTTCACCCACTACAAACTTTTGGAGTCTCCTCTTTTGATATGCATAGGATTTCTACCTATTTTGAGTAGGCTTCATACAATATTGTATATGCCAAATCTTCTTCGTTGTTTATAGTAGCAACTTTGATCATATTAAGACAATGTTTTCATCCTAATACCAACACAATGTTTTCATACATCTCCTACCATAAAAAATCTTGTATGGAGTTATCTCAATACTTCTCTAGTAATTATTATTATAGGTGACCTTCATAAGAAGTAGTATCCCATCCTAACTTTCAAGATTATACAAAACATATGTCCTAACATATAATATAGTCTTCTCTAATTTCCCATCTTTGTGAGGATGGTAAGTTGAGTTAAGTATCAATAGTGTCCCCCAAGGCTTTCTACAACCTTTGCCAAAAGTAAGATGCAAATATTGGATCTCTATGTGATACAATACTCACATAACTCCACAAAATTTCATTATCTCACTAATATACAACTATGCTAGCTTTTGGATGGATATCTTTAGATCCATTGGTCCATAGTCACATACAAAACGTCAAATTGCACAATGTAAATGGGCCATAAAGTCTATAAAGATGTTACCACACTTTCGCACTAGAATGTCCAACTACTGCAACATGTCACTTGATTTCTGGTGCTCCACAATTTTGACAAGCCAATTTGATACATAACGGGCTACATCACTTTTCATGCTAAACCACCAAAAAGATTTATTCAAGTTTTGATACATCTTCGTCACACTAGAATGAAGACTCAAACTAATTTGCTTATAAATCTTAACATCCCATCTAAATCTTTTTGTGGACATAGATTGAATGATGGAGAACCATCCTTATTAAAGTCACCATTTTTATCAATTAAGAGTAGATGATCAACTTAGAAGAATACATAAGATAATATACGCCTTAGTTTTGTATAAAATGTAAATAGTAGAATAGTATTTTCTGGCTTTGTATTTTTTAGCCAAATTTAGAATAGAAATATCTTTCTCTCTAAACAAGACATCCTTTAAGGGCCTTCTCATTGCAAATAGTGACTCTTCAAGCTTCTCCTAAAGACTAAGCAAGGCGCCTCATGCAAAGGACTCTCCAATCACTTGATGCCATGTGTTAACTCATGAGTGAAAAGTTTCTTGTACTTAGGATTTCCACATGGCATGCTAGGAATGGAGAGTATTTTTAGAACTCGATAGTCATATTAGGAGTCTCCTTAGGCTATAAATAAGATACTCCTCTCTTGTACATTTTATACTTGATTGATATATGAAATCGTGATTTTAAAATTCTCATTATACAATCTAACATGTAGTTTGCTCCTAAACATTAGCACATGGTGAAATGTCTATATAAATCCCTATAGCAATATACAATCAATATAGGAATAATATGTTTATAAGCATCTTTATAATGTTCGTGCTTTGGGCTTCTATTATCTCCTATTTTTCCTTTCAATTGCTTTTGTCCTTGTTCTTTAATATGCAAATATTCACTATGAAACAAAATAATAAGATTTACATGATTAATGAGAGGACAAGGAATGAAAGTTGTAGAAAATCCCTTTATAGATTCTTTTTCAACAATATAACTAGATGATTTGGAATATAACTCTTTTTCTTTTCTTTTTCTTCTATTCCTATTTATAAAAAATCTTTTTTTTTTCTTTTTCTTTCAATTCTTTCTCCTCTTTCTATTTCAATTCTTGGTAATAATCCTTCATGTCTTGTTCACGTATGAGTTTTCTATTAGGATATTAATAATAAGTATGCTCATAACTTTTATACGAGGAATATCTAATATAATTATTTTAATCTTTGGTTTGACATAAATCTTTATATCTATACTTCATATCTCCATCATTTTCATAATTTCTTGTACTTTCAACTAGGAGCAAGTTCATGAATATCTTCTCATTCTTCTATCCCTTTCTTATCATTTTCTTTCTTAGAGGTTTCTCTTTAATCTTTCTTACGTAGGTACACTACTAGAAAATTATTAAATAAAAACTAATTTTAGAGACTAGAAATAATTTGTTACTATATTGACTAAATTAGATACTATTTTAGAGACTAAATAGATTATTGGTGTCTAAAGTAGTTTTTATTATTGATAAATAGTTTTTAAACTGGTATCTAATTAGTTACCAAAGTTTTAGCTATTAATTATTTAGATTCTAAAGTTGGTAGCTAAAGCTTTGATAGCTAATTAGTTACCAATTTATAAACTATGTATCAATAATAGAAACTACTTTACATGCCAATGATTTTTTTAGTCTGTAAAATAATATCTAATTTAGTCAATATAGCAACTAATTATTTTTTGTCTCTAAAATTAGTTTCTATTTAATGTTTTTTCTTGTAGTGGGAGGGGGGTTGAATGGAGCCTGAACTCAATTCGCTTTTATCAAAACACAATTAAACACAAATTATAAAAGATAGAGGATAGAGAAAAGTATGCACATAGAGTTTTACGAGTTCACCCCCTAACACTAGGACTACGTCCAGTCCCCTTAAACAACTTACTAGAAATCTTTAAATAGAAACCAATTTTAGAGATAAAAAATTATTAATTGCTATATTGACTAAATTAGATAATATTTTAGAGACTAAAAATATTATTGGTATCTAAATTAGTTTCTATTATTAATAAATAGTTTCTAAATTGGTATCTAATTAGCTACCAATTATTTAGATTCTAAAGTTGGTAGTTAAAACCTTGGTAGTTAATTAGATACCAATTTAGACACTATTTATAAATAATAGAAACTAATTTAGATCCCAAAAAGTTTTTTAGTCTTTAAAATAGTAATAGTTTAATCAATATAGCAACTAATTAATTTTTTGTCTCTAAAATTGGTTTCTATTTAATGTTTTTCTAGTAGGGAGATAAACTCAATCTTAATCTTCCTTTGATATCAAGACCTCCGAACAAGTGAGAAAACACTCTCGAACAGAGCAAACAATGAAAGTTCACATGGTTATCTTCACTAAGTGTAGGATTTAAAATAAGACTCATTCCCCAAACTGTGAGTGCTCTAACCAGTAGATATGAAATATTCTCTCTCAAGGACTAAACACACTAAAACAATAAACGCTTGATCCCTTGTAGTAATCTTGTATGCTCATATTCCTTATCTTCTTTTTCACCTTTAAGGTCTTTATATAAAAATTTATATTTTGACCGTTGAGTCTTTGATTCTTCTTTTTGTTCACAAAGTCTTTAGACGCTGGATATGGAACATCCACAAACCAATGGACAAACTGAAGTTGTTAATAAGGTAATACTAAATGAATTAAGAAGAAAGCTTGACAAAGCCAAAGGATTATAGGCAGAAGAAATCCAAAGGATTCTTTGAGGATACCACTACACGCCACAATCTTCCACTAAAGAGACCCCTTTTCATCTAACTTATGGGGTCAACACCATGATCCCAATCGAACTCAAAGAAGTATCTTGGAGAAGACAAGTCTACTGTGAGCAAGAAAATAACATTAATCTCCGTGCTAAGTAGATATGATACTAGAAATATGAGAAGACTCATAAATACAAGAGGAAGGTGCCAGCCAAGCTCAGAGCACCCAAAGATACAATACCCGAGTAAAGAACAAAACTTCCATAAAAGAGATCTGGTGTGGCAAAAACTCGGTGATGCACGAAGAGATAAGAGAGAAGGAAATATGACCTCAAATGGGGATGGCCCATATAGAATTGTGGACACTCTTCAAAATGGTGCGTACAAGCTACAAAAGCTCAACGACAAATTGTTTCCCCGCACCTGGAATGCTACTTATTTAAAGTTTTATTTCAGTTAACTATATATTGTAAAGAAGGATATTGTACTATTTTTCCTGAACTTGAATTTTTCCCTTAAAATGGGTTTTGCCAAGTAAATGTTTTAATGAGACATCTCCTTGCATTAATAAAATGAATTCAAATTTAGTATTATACATGGTGGACAGTTAACGTATTATTTTTGTACACGGTTCAAAGAACAATCATTTGCCACATTATTATAAAACAATTACTTATATTTTTGAGTTAACCAATTACTTATTTTCCACGGTTCAAAGAATAATCAATTATTTATTATACACGGTTCAAATAATAATAAATTACTTACTATACACGATTCAAAGAATAACCAATAACTTATTTTAACTTAATTCAAAGGATTACCAATTATTTATATTTAAATATGTTCCTGCCGGTTGACTCGAAATGCCTTCGTATGTCTACGTCACGCTCACGTTCAGAGTCCCTGCGTTCGCGTATGGTTTCCCTGTGATGAACACCAGAAACACAAAGACAATGGGCGCCCTAACGGCCATTTGCACTCCGACGCTCAAGTCAGTACTAGGGCTAGGAAACACCAAAAACTGTATACTCTTGCTCTTGTGTGTGTGTAACGGCGCAAGAAGATTCTCCCTTGGCCAAGTTTGTTAACTTACTATTTATAGACTGAAAACTAGGGTTTCCTGTTTAAATTGGCCTTTTTGATGGGCGGGCCCAACACTGTTGTTACCTTACTCTTAGGATAACCTAGCGTGTGGGGTCCCTAACTGGAGTGCAACCTCTGACGGGATGACCACCTGGATGCCTCCTCGTGCACTTGAACTCTGGGGTCACCCGCCTCTGAGAGCGCCCTAGCTGTTCACGTGTCATGCATGCAGCTCGCCCCTGAACGTGACCCTTGCATGCCATATTCTTCTAGTGGCTCTGTACTTTGTGTCACGCCTGAATGCGTCGTCCACTCTACACACATGGGCACTCGTGATCTAGGCTTCTCCCTTACTGATAACTGGTGTGTGATCTGGGATCCACTTCTCATGGCCCATCTCTACTGTTTGGGTTTCTGATGCTCGACCTCTACACCTTGTCTAGTGGCAAGTCGGTACATCCTGATGACCGATGTCTGACCACTCTTGACTTCTTGGCTCACGTGTTTTGCGAGGTACTGACCCGCGCTGCTCGCGGGACCCAATATTACCAATGGTTAGTCAACACTCGGGGACCGGTCGATACAAAATACATGGTTCAAATGATAACCGATAACTTCTTTTCCGAGTTGCTACACAAAATTCAAAGGAAAACGAATTATATTTTGAAGTGTCATACACGGTTCTTAGGATAACCAATTACTTTACATAGTTTAAAGTTAACCAATTAAAATGTGAATTATTATATGATACACTACAAAAAAAAATTAATTTTAATGGGGATTATATTTGATGTTACCGGCGGTTTTAACTCCCGTTAAGTGTGTTACCTGTGGTTTGCTTTTCCCTTAAAAGATGCAACGTCGCTATTCCCGAAGATTTTAGAATCCCCCGCTATTTTCGACGATTTTGGAAACCCTCGATATTCCCAGCAGTTTAAAAACCCTTGTTATTCTCAGCAGTTTAAAAACCCCGCTATGCCCGACGGTTTAAAAACCCTCACTATTCCCTGCGGTTTAAAAACCCCCGCTATTCCTAATGGTTTGAAAATCTTCGCTATTCCCGACGATTTAAAAACCCCATTACTTTTAGGGGATGTATATATAAAAAAGTAGGTGGTAAATAATAAAAATATTGAACCATAAGAGTCCAAAGATTTTCTCATACCATTATTCTTCTTCTACTACCTAACACTAATACATTACTACTCTTCAACTTTTTTTTTTATTTACATTCCCATGTTTCATAATACTATAATACTATATAGGTATAATATAAGCTTGAACCTACATAGGAGGAAGTTATCTTCAATACTATATATTCAATAACAAAGCCATAAATAACTAGTTAAAGCATTTTAATACAGAACAGACAAATGGCGAAATAGTGACACATGGCCACTTAAAAAAATACGCACAGATTGATCAGCCACCTTTCTCAAAGCACTAATGGCACCTTTAACATCGTTACTCTCCCAAAAATGTCGCACTACCTGCAAGTGCACCTTAACGACTTGGTGAACGGCATTGGTTTACTGATGACACATTCAGTATCATTTCTTTCTAAATTTGGCTTCTTTAAAGGATGGGTAAAGTATTTTGAATAGCTGATATTAGTACATATGTTAAGAACCTATATCGAACTAGAGATAAAAGAACAAATTATAGTATAAAAGTGATATGCAAATCTCACCTACTTTCTTAAAATGATATAATGATATTTATATCTCACTATCTAAATGTAAAAAAGCAAACACTCACACTTGAATTTTCTCTAAAGAAAACACTCTTCTTTGAATTTCTCTCTATTGTATTTCTTTCTTTGGTGCATATTACAATTGGGAGAGCATCCTATTTATAGGCTTTAGGAAACTCTTCTAGAAAAATCTTCATTATGGCCTTAAAACCCCACTAACAACATAATTAAAATCCCACTCACAACTTTTGACCTTTTACATATCCAAACTCCCATTCTACTCTTTTCTAGTAACTTCTAACTTTAAAAC
>Ga0123341_1006273_pt1 | contig 10740 bp, 10 predicted proteins | sample Turbeapinknodule_FD_89959 | JGI IMG/M metagenome (GOLD analysis project Ga0123341, IMG submission 89959) | Root nodule microbial communities of legume samples collected from Mexico - Turtle bean Mexico pink nodule | ecosystem: Host-associated > Plants > Roots > Nodule | place: Mexico: Nepantla...
GATTTAAAATAGATTGTGTAATAAATGTAAAATATTTAGTACTTTTTAAATATTATTAAAATTAAAAATATTTTTATTGTTTTTAAAAAATTGAAATTATGTTCGTGAAGTAACATTTATAGTTGATACAATTATAAATAAAAAGGATAGCGTTTAAACAATATTTATAAAATGATATTATACATGATTAGAAGATAGAAATATAGGAAAAGTTGTCATCTATGAGAAGTTGTGCCAAATGGTGGTCTTCTTCGTTGTTTTCGTGGTCGTCCTTGTGGTTGTTGTTCGGATGGAAGGGTAGGAGATGAAATATCATTGTCAGTGCCTTCGATTTCATTGTCATCACTCCGATTTGCGGACACTTATGAAGGAATTGTTGGTCGATAATACTGCATAAATGACATTGGATTGTAGGCAAATGGGGGGTCATGGTAGAGGTTGCAAAGGGATTTGATAGGCCAACAAAAAATTGTTGTTGAGATGGAAATGTTGAGTAGTTGAAAGGTGGTTGATGGAATGATGATTGGAATGACATGTGAGATTGATCCCTATATCCGAACAACTAATTCGGTTGAACACCTGGTGGACGAAAAGATTGTTGTTCAAATGATTGAACTTGAGAAGAAGACCCGACATGATGTTGATAGTGAGGTTGTGTAGTCTCCTGTGGCATATCATACTATTTTGAAAATATGTGTTAATTTTGGATGAGTGAATGAAGAATAATAAATAATTTTGTAATTGAACTTACATCGTCATCGGACGATGACCGTATAGGCATGATGTAGCGGATAGTATGATTGATGTACCATTGCATGTATGTTGACTTGTCATGCAAATGGCCATTTCCGTTAAACTGATTTTCGTGAATTAGATGATTATGACGGTCATTCCACATAGTTATCCATGCGACATGATATTGTGGCCAGTATCGATCAGTTCGTCCTCTCATATCCTCTTTGTGAAGTTGATCAAGGTTGAATGGGTTACTTAGAATACTCTGTCGAAATCCAAATTGACGCATAATCCTATCAACTGATTAAATTCAACAGTTGCAAAACATATGAGAGGAACTACAACCCGTGCAGTTGGGGAAACCTCAATAGTGATCAAGCGCCTAACATAATCCACTCGATATGGAGTCCAAAAAAAAATTGTATATAAATGTTTGAAACATCAGTAATATGAAATATTCAGTTAAAATTATATGTTAGTTTATATATTGGTCACAACCTTTTTAGCTTTAATGCCATCAAACATTGCTCGTATTTGTGGAACAATGGTTCCTCCTATGTGCGTCCTATGCATCCTCCGAGTCCACCTAGCGTAAGCAAAAGAATATTAAGAACTTTGTTTTCTTATCTCGAAAATTAATACAAAAATAACATACATTTTCCCGAGTGGGAAACCAACTCCTTGTTGAACTTCTTCATCGGTCAATGGTTGAAGTTGTGGAGAAATGCATGTTAGGCGTTCCCATGCCCAACACTGTAAAAACAGCGTGCAACCTCCAATATTATCTTGATTAAAGTGTATTTCGTGATTGAGCACACGATACAGAGAAGCCAATACAGCTTACCCCATCTATAATTCTTGACGTTGTTCAAGTCAGCCAACAATAATAGATACATTAAATGTACCTTACTACCTGAAGAATCAGACATCAATAGACTCCCAATAAGTGTTAATATGTGGGCTCAAGCATGTTGAGCAATAACATCATCAATTGCGTTATGTGGCAGTTCCTGAAAAGTGTTGTTAAGCCAAGACAACTTAATTGCATTTCCTTTTACCGTTGTTAAGGGTGGTATAAATCCGAGCAACTGCTCACAAAAAGATACTAAATCACCACTAGTAATCCTGGTGACAGCCTGTCCATCAATAGGTAAACCCAATATTAATTCCACATCTTCCAAAGAAACAGTTGTTTCACCGAGAGGAAAGTGAAAGGTATGAGTATCTGTTCTCCATCTTTCCACTAATCATGTAATTAGTACGTGGTTGAAGTCAATGTGCTTAAATTTTAACAAATGTAAAAAACCAGAATGATTAATTAACTGTTTGACTCGTTAGTCAAGTATATCCTCATGCTTTAGTACCCATCTTGCATGTCTTCTGGGTCTCAATAGTCTTTCATTACCTTCCTATACGTATTTAGTAACATGTTTCTCTTAGAGTCGCAATACAAACATATTCGCGGGAAGACGATGAGATGCCATAAAATTCTAATAAAATGATTCCTGAAAATACAACCAATTTTTAGAGTACATTTATAGATAATTCATATTAAAATGATATTATCAATAAACATTAATTTTCTTAAATTAAAGATAAGAAAAAGATATTCACATATATTAATTAAAGAGTATTGAATATAACATATTAAAGAGTACTTAATATAACATATTATAAAAAAATTTATTGAAAGTAATAAGTTATGTACGAACAATAAAAATATAATAAAAATAAAATAAAAAGTATCTTTTTAGGAATTGTTTGTCAATGTTTAAATTGTTAGACGATTTTTTTTTCTCCATTACCGGTCTGAAGAAGAGAAAAATTGACAGAGGGATTTGATATCAATTAATTATATTAACTTGCCTTTTTTATAAGTTGATACCGATTAAATTTCATGTTTTAAACTATCATTTTTAAATTCTTTAACAGAATAATATATCTCTCACACATTAATATGAATTTTGTCTTCAACTTTTATTTTAATTTTTGTTCATTTTCTACCAATTCACATGACTTCGATGATATTATCAATAAACATTAATTTTCTTAAATTAAAGATAAGAAAAAGATATTTACATATACTAATTAAAGAGTATTGAATATAACATATTAAATATTTGTATCCATTTAAAATATAAGTATTAAATATGTTTGTGTGTGGATAACGTATTAAAATATAAGTATTCAAATAAAAGTATTAAAATATAACATATATTACATATGTGTCTTTTCTGATTTCATTCATTCAACAAAATTCATTTTAATATTCAAAATTAAAGTTTCTGCGTGGATAACATGTGACCACTTTTCACTTTGGCCTTTTCCGTGTTAGGTCAAGAACTAGGTCTCTTCTGTCCATTGGCTATATCCCACTAAATGAAGAACAATTTATTTATGTATCTGTCTCTGTTCCAATCGTCAAAGATTCTTATTCTACTTCTTAGTATTTATAAAATACTCATACTCGTACTCTATTCTTTAAACTTAATCATCAACTATAATGGAAGACATTGTATGAAAATAAAAAATATTAGTTGAATTTTGTTAATGTTTTTAAAACAGATTTCAAGTAGTTAACTTTGTTTACAAGTTTAAAGATATTAGTACATTAGAACTAAATTATTATAACTAAATTCTTTTACATGTAATTTTTCCTCATATATATATAACTAAATTTTAGTCAAAATCAAGATATAATTTTCTTCAGGAATGAACAAGGGTTCATGAGTAATGCCACCATTTAATACAAAAATACATACAGATCCATCCACAGAAAATACAAAAATAATTTATGAGAGCTAAAATACTGATAATATTTATTAGCATGTGTTTGCTACTACAATTAATTAAATAATTAAAATATTAGAGAGAACTTACCTTTGTGGTTGAATGCCACACCTAAGCACTTTGGAACAATGACAAAGTTGGAGAGTGTTTTGCATATGAGATAGACTCTATTAAATAGAGTTGCTTGTGAGTTTCAAGAAATGAAAGTTTGAATTCAAACTTTATTTCCAAAATAAATCTCTGCCATGAAAAAAGAATCTCTGCCATGAAAACTATAGCCATGTGAACATAAAGCCAGAGAGAAAATAAAGCATTGCTTGGTGGTGCACAAAATTGCAATTGAAGTTGCCAATGGTGTGTGAACTTTTTTCATTTGGTGCGTATGCAAAGTTGTCAACCACGAAGGCAACTTTCAATATAAGTTGCCAATGGTGAATGCAACTTCTTCCAAAGTTGTCAATGTTGAATGCAACTTCTTCCAAAGTTGACAATGGTAAAGTGAACTTCTTTGTTATTGAAATTGGAAAAAAAAATTAAACAAAGTGTAGCGTAGAGTGATGGCTTTCTGTCACAAGTACTTGAGGACTTGACTTATGAATAAAAATTTCAAAAATTATGTTAAAATTATATTGTACTCATACAGAACATTTGCTATATAACGGAACAACAATGCAACCATGTAGCCTTGCACTCCTTCTTTGTTCTACACTTTTTCTTGTCTTAATTCCTGCATCTAAGTAAAAAAAATTGAGGACAAGGTTTGTGAGATATATTATTTTCTCTTTCATGTCAAAGGAGGCGACATTGAATGCCATAAAACGATACCACATAGACAACAGTTACAAATTTGTTGTCGTGGAATCAAAGCCAGATAGATATGTGGCTCGATGCATACATCACGATGGAGGGTGCGAATGGAGATTATGTTCATCTTTTAGTAAAATCCGAAGTCAATGGGAGATAAAAAAAATTGATGCACAACATAGTTGTTTGTCAACAAATCTTACGGCAGACCGTGTTAATTTGAATTCAACCCATATTGCGTCCATGGTGCTGACTTCAGTAAAAGCAAATCCTTCTGTCCCAATTAAAAGCTTAATTGCAGAAATAAAAAATCTGCATGGCTATACTATCACATATAGAAAAGCTTGGTTGGGAAAACAGAAAGCTCTTGCTTTGGCATTTGGCGATTGGAAACAGTCCTACAATGATCTTCTTAGATAGTTGGAAGCAGTAAAAGAAAGCAATTTTGGGACAATTGTGCAGTATATTGCTTTTCCTTGTATGGTTGATGGTGTTCAAGTCAATTATTGTTACACGTTAGATCGCATGTTTTGGTCTTTCAAGCCTTGTATCGATGGTTTCAATTTTGGCAAGCCCATTGTACAAGTTGATGGGACATTTCTAACTGGAAGATACCATGGAACATTGTTGGCCGCAACTGCTCAAGATGGGAACCGAAACATATTACCATTGGCGTTTGCGATTGTTGAAGGCGAGACTTGGGAGGCTTTAATTTGGTTCTTCCAATTATTGTGACAATGTGTGACACCTCAGCCGAATTTGTGCATGATTACTGATAGAGGAACCAATATAATTTCAGCATTACAATCTGAAGAAGTTGGATAGGAAGGAGACGACCTCGTTTTTGTGTATTGCATACGCCATATCGCATCGAATTTCAACAAAAAATTAAAAAATGCTGAGCTCAAACGACAATTGATTAACATGGGTAATGACATTCCTTACCTTCTCTCATAGATAATTACGACCTTTTACCATTTAACTAATTTCATTTACTTCTTTATGACAGCTTTTGAGATGAAACAACCCATAGTACAGGCAAAGTTATCTGTTATGCGATCTGAGTTTTTGAAATTGTTCTTGCATATCAAAAATGTGTTTTTGGAAAAGTTGGACTAGGTTTTAATCCAAATAGCAAAAACAGATCATTTTCAAAGTCATTTTCAAGTTTCTTTGAAAAACAACCTATTGATTTGTCAAAACAACTGGTTGTTTTGTGCTTTTATTGCATGAAAAGAGACCACTCTGTTAGATTCTGCAGAGTAAGGAAATTTTATGTTCCCAAAGGTGTTTTAAAGTGGATTCCTAAGAATTCTAAGGTTTCTAATATTCTAGTTAATACTCAAGGACCCAAATTTAAAAGGGACCAAATCTTGCTCCTTTATTTTGTTTCTTGCAGGGTTCTTTGATGGAAAATTAGCGCATATGGTACTTGGACAATGGCATGTGGTACATGACAGGGGATAAAACCAAGTTCGTCAATCTAATCCTCAAACAAGAAGGTCATGTGACATATGGAGACAATAACAAAGGAAAAATTCTTGGAAAAGGAACCATTGGAGACAAGAATACCTTCTTGATCCATGATGTGCTATTTGTGGAAGGACTCAAGCTTTGTCTCCTCAACATAAGCCAGTTGACTGACAAAGATTATCAAATAACCTTCAAACCCAATACATGTGAGATACGACTGCCCAAATCACAAGAAGTTTTGTTGATTGGTAAAAGGATCAACAATGTATGTCTTCTTGATATCTCACATTTGCATCTATTGGCTGCCTTCTAACCAAACATGAGGAATCATGGTTATGGCATAGAAGGATAACACACATCTACGTGAATCATCTAAATAAGTTGATCTCAAAAGATCTTGTGGTAGGTTTACCCAAACCCAAGTTTGAGAAAGACGACATATGTGAAACATGTCAAAAGGGGAAGCAAATTAAACATTCTTTCAAACTGAAAAACATTGTTTCAACTTCCAAACCCCTTGAACTGTTGCACATGGATTTGTTTGGTCCTTCAAGAACCATGAGTCTTGGTGGAAGCTACTATGCATTTGTTATTGTTGATGATTTCTCTAGGTTCACATGGACATTGTTTTTGGAATCCAAGAGTGATGCATTTTCTGCATTCAAAAAGCTACCCAAGAGATTACAAAACATGTGTTGCAGTAACATTTGTGCCATTCGTAGTGATCATGGGGGGAATTTCAAAATGAAAAAATCAATGGTTTTTGTGAAAAACTTGGTATTTTCCATAACTTTTCTGCTCCTAGAACTCCCCAACAGAGTGGGCTTGTGGAAATGAAAAACAGGTCTCTTGAGGAACTTGCTAGAACTATTTTGAGTGAGTCTTATTTGCCAAAATATTTTTGGGTTGATGCTGTTAGCACAACTTACTATGTGATAAACAAGATCCTCATTAGACCAATTTTGAAGAAAACCCATTATAAAGTATTTAATGGAAGAAAAGCCAACATTGGTCATTTAAAAATGTTTGGTTGCAAGTGTTACATTTTAAATAATGGAAAGGAAAACCTTGATATGTTTGATGAGAAAGCGGATAATGGTATCTTTCTTGGTTATTCCTTAACTAGACATGCTTATAGAGTGTATATTAAAAGGCTTAAGACTGTGGAAGAGTCTATTCATGTCGTATTTGATGAGACTAACCATGCAGAACAAGAATCTGTGAAGAATTATGTAGAAGAAGATGATCAAAACACCATTCTGTAGAAGCTGGAATCCTGTCCAGAAAAACAATTGGTTTAATCTTGCAAACAACCTGTTGAAATTTTGCATCAGGAAGATCTGCCCGAAGAATTGAAAATTCCACGAGAACTTTCTATGGACAACATCCTTGGACAAATTGATAAGGGAGTGTCTACTCGGAACTCTATCTCTAATTACTACAAAAGCATGGTTTTTGTATCTCAAATTGAACCTAAATCAATTGGTGATGCACTTAAAGATGAAAATAGGGTTTCTGCCATGCATGATGAGCTGAATCAATTCACTAAAAATGATGTGTGGTTTCTTGTTCCTAAAACTGATTGCATGAATATCATTGGAACGAAGTGGGTGTTTAGAAATAAATTGGACGAATCTGGTGTGATAACAAAAAACAAAGCTAGGTTTGTTGCTAAATGATATAATCAAGAAGAAGGCATTGACTATGATGAAACCTTTACAGCTGTGGCTAGATTGGAAGTTGTGAGATTACTTCTTGCATTTGTTTGTATGAGTGGTTTCAAACTATTTCAGATGGATGTGAATAGTGCATTTCTCAATGGATTCATCAATGAAGAAGTCTATGTCTTACAACCACCCGGTTTTAAAGATCATCAACATCCTAACCATGTGTACAAGCTGAAAAAGGCTTTGTATGGACTCAAGCAAGCCCCTAAATAGTGGTATGAGAGACTTAACAATTTTCTCTTATCTCATGGCTATGAGAAAGAAAAAATTGATAAGACTCTTTATTAAAATGTCAAAATCTATCATCATTTTTGGTTCAAATTTATGTTGATGATATCATATTTGGTGCTACTAATGACTGCCTATGTGAGGAGTTTGTTGCAGCTGTATAGGGAGAGTTTGAAATGTCTATGATGGGAGAGTTATCCTTCTTCTTAGGCTTGCAGGTCAAGCAATCAAAGGATGACATCTTCGTAAGTCAAACCAAGTAGTGGAAGGAGATTCTCAAGAAGTTTGAGATGGAAAACTGCAAATAGGCATCCACACCAATGTTAACAAGCTGCTATATGGATGATGATTTGGCTGGAACAGCAGTAGATCAAAACAAATTCAAAGGATTGATTGGTTCCTTGCTTTATCTCTTTGCTACCAGGCTTGACAATATGTTTGTTGTTTGCCTGTGTTAGATTTCAATCAAATCCAAAAGAATTTTACTTCAAGGCTGCCAAATGAAATCTAAAATATCTTTAGGGCACAACCAATGTTGGTTTATGGTATCCCTCTCACTCTCCTAGAAATTTGGTTGGATATTCTGATTCTTATTTTGCAGGATGCAAGTTGGATAGAAAGAGCACAAGTGACACTTGCCATCTTCTTAGTTCAAGCCTCATATCTTGGTATAGTAAGAAGCAAGCTTGTGTGGCTCTCTCAATTGCAGAAGTTGAGTATATAGCTACTGGCAGTTGTTGTGCTCAAATCCTTTGGATCAAACAACAACTAGAACACTTTGGCTTGAAGGTCAACAAGGTGGCTTTACTTTGTGATAATACAAGTGCTATCAACCTCACTAAAAATCAGATTCGGCATTCAAGGACTAAGCACATTGAGATTCACCACCATTTTATAAGGGATCATGTGAGCATTGGGGATTGTGAAATTCAGTTTATTGAAACTAAAAAGAAACTTGCATATATCTTCACTAAGCCACTGCTTAAGGAAAGGTTTTTCTTCTTAAGAAATGAGTTGGGTATTCTTGATTCTCAAATTTTTTCTTAATTTTGTTCTTCTCCCTTCTCTTATTCTATATGTGAAGACAAATAGGAGGATAATTGGTGGTTTCTGTGTTGTATTTTACTCTACACTCTATGGTGCTTTATTTTGTTTTATGTTATAACTCTGACATACACACTGATCTGCACCTTATTCTACACTGGTTTACACACTGTTTTACTGCTTAAAGGCTTATGCAGAAAACTGGTTCTTGTGTTCCTTTTTAAATCTAGGTTATACTGCTACTATGTATGCTTATGTATATGCACAAAGTCTTTTTTGCAGGACCTATCAAATTCAAACACTACAACACAAGCAAACCAGACATTTGTCTTCATCAAGTAGGGGGAGATTGTTGAACAAGGTGCTTTGTTGTCTCAAAATCCAAGAGGAATGCTTGAATACCTTGTTGTTGGTTGTGTCTGTGTGTCTAGTAGTCTTTTAATTTGTTAATCCACTCTTTATGATGATCCAAGGTTAATTGAATCTTAATCCTTTTGAAAAAGATGAGTTTTTTAAAGAGTGTGAGATTTCAACCTATTGAAATGTCGATTCAATCGGTTGTTTGACACTTAGTGGATTTTAAAATGAGTTTGAAAAGCTTGGCTTTGTTTTGACTTTGTTGTCAAACTAATTGAACCGGTTGTTTCGAGAATTCAACTGGTTGTTTTTCTGAAAACCTTAACAGAATTCTGTTAAGCTGTAGCAATCTGTTTTAAACGATTCAAACTGATTTTGGTTCTTGATTTAACTGCTTTGACCATCTCATTGGAGTATAAAAAGGTTGTTTTACGCTCCTGGTCATTAACTAAGAAAGAGGGAGCAATCAAAAACAATTTTTAAGATTTCAAAGAGCTTTTGGATCATCTCAAGTGTGAAATAGGATTGTCTCGTAATTCTGAACTTTAATCTTTGATTTTATCCAAGTGGATTCTATTCTCTTATTCTCTAAACATTATATTTTTGTGTGATTTGGTGGGTGTAGTTCCAGAGGGTTGGTTTGAAAACTGTGTGTTTTGCCAAAGAGTGGTGTGTGTGCTTGAGGGGTTCAAGATCATCACTCTTGGTGTGTTGTTTGTAATCTAGGTTTGATTATATAGTGAATTCTCAGTGGTTAGTTGAGGACTCGATGCAGCTCTTGGTTAAGAGTGAACCAGTATAAACATCTTGTGTGAATCTCTCTATCCTTACACTTATTAAACTGTTTTATATTTGATTTTGAATTCTGCTTGTATAAACAAATGGTTGTTTCGCAAAAAAACTAGTTGATTTTCTGGAATCAAACTAAAATCAGTTTTCTAATTGGCCGAACAGTTTTCTAATTGATTTATTCTTCATAGTCTTTCATTCTACCTTCAATACTTGCGAAAATCTTTCAAAAACAATTCACCCCTTATTTTTTAAGGCCTATAATTCTAACACATTGGATCGAGCCAAGCTAATCTCAGCTTCATTATTACCCTTCCCATTCAAGGACTCCCCAAAACTAACATAGGACTGACCACCAGAGAGCCCGACAAGCTTGAGAAGGAATACATGACTAACCTTGATGGAAGACAAACTCTCGAAACCTATCCATTATTCGGTATATAGATAAAGCAAGGAGTGGTCATGCAAGGATAATAATAAAGAAAATGACTAGCACATACAATAACAATAACTGTGAATAAACAATTGTTTTTAATTTATTAGATATTCAATTTGAAAAAAAAAATACTCAAAACAAAGATTAGTAATATATTAGAAATCTAAAATTTGTTTAACCCTTAACACATTTATAATTCTGAAAGTGAAAAGGATAAAAATAATTTATCCGAACAAAAAGCAAACATTTCTATTTTTATAAAGACGAAAATCACATCTTGTTTTAAAATTTATTATAACTTAAACATTTATAATTTATTATATACACATTTATAATTTATTATATACACATTTATAA
>Ga0123341_1006274_pt1 | contig 10740 bp, 9 predicted proteins | sample Turbeapinknodule_FD_89959 | JGI IMG/M metagenome (GOLD analysis project Ga0123341, IMG submission 89959) | Root nodule microbial communities of legume samples collected from Mexico - Turtle bean Mexico pink nodule | ecosystem: Host-associated > Plants > Roots > Nodule | place: Mexico: Nepantla...
GCCGCTAGAGGCGCCGTTTGTTGTGTTTCGCAGGTTTGCTTGGAGTTCTTGTGGAGTGCTTGGAGCGTTCTTGCGGAAGACAGAGTTTGACGTGGCGAATCCTTCGACGTTCGAATCACCTGCAAGATCAGTAAATACTTGTAAATTAAATTTAATTCTACGATAACATTGTGTGTAAATAATATGGTCCATTTAAAGTTACTAATTAGTAGAGTAGGAAATTATTTAATGTAAACAATACTTGTAAACACACATACTCTAATTAAATTCCATGCTTGATCTGACATTAATGAATTAGTAAAGTAGGAAATTATTCTCTTAAACAAAAGAATTTATTCTTTTAGACGTGTCATGTGTGATAAATAATGCCTTGTTAATGAATTTACGTTGTTGCTTTACGTAATGCAGAGCAGGATTCACGTAGAACTTAAAACGTTAAAGTTGAAAACCCTCCTAATAACATTGTTTCAAAATCCAAATAATAATAAACATGCCTTTAATTTATCCATTGAGATGTTGAGGTTATAAATACTCCTTTTAAGGTTATCACGTTTAGCAAACCATATCAAACACTTCTACGTGTTTGATTAGAATTAGTGTCGTGCGTCCTAATCCATAAAAAAATAAGTTAAAATTACAAAAAAGACGAGGATGTAGATGAAACACATTAGGCACGTGAATTGAATAATTATCTTAAACCTTTATATATCACAATTCGAACACTTCACGCATACGCATTAAGTTATTCATTATTTGTTTTGTGTGTTTGTGTTTTGCTCCCTCAAAGCGTCTTTAAGGAATTATAATGCGACTCAGTTGAGTATGTAAAGGTTGCTTCTATCCATGTTATCTAGGTTTACTGATTTGGTGGTTTGTCACCTTGTGGTTGTACGTGGCTTTGTTTTAACCACATCATTGAAAAATGTCCAAAATTTTATGGGTTTAATAGTTATTTATAAAGTCTTAGTTATTATGGTATACTTTTGATAATTTTAGTGAATAATATATAATATATAAAATATAAAAAAGTTATTACAAAGAATGGCTTATGCATCGCCAAATACCAAAATTTAAAGAGTTAACGTTACTAGCATATATTGACTTATATACCATTTTGAGGTAAGTATGTTTGTCGAACCATCAGGATAAAATATCTGATAGTCGATATCAACACTTCATACAACATTTTGCATGGACAGTAGTCTATAAATCAATTCCGAGCAATAGTATCAACTCCACACATTGTTATGAAGTTTCCATTTGTTTTGGGCGACATAGTCACAATACATGTGGACCAAAAAGTTTTACAAGAAAGTTATGTTGTCAGCTTGAAGCTTGAAGATTGAACCTACCAACCGACCTCACTAAAAACGTTCTCGTGATCGTGGAAGGGAACATACCCGAAGATCCCAAGGGTCGAGCAGAGATTGGTCCCGAGAACCTAGAGCTCCCAAGAAGAAACACATGGTTTCCCTAGTGGATCTAAATCCAAGGATGAATGATGCTCGTATCGAACCAGGTGAAGGCCTAAGCCCAATACCTCTACAAGATGGCGAGCATTTTATCCACAAAGGAACATCACTAACAGCGGCAAACAACACAATGGTAAGCTAAGCACTTATCGAAAATGTTGGATCTATTTGCTTGGACAGCCTTCGACATGTCAAGGGTAAGTCCAGACATTATTACACATTGTCTATTAGTGTATAAAGAGGCACGTTCAATTGCCCAAAAGAAAAGAAAGATGGGTGAAGACAAGCGTAATGCTACATGAAATGAAATCGACAAGCTAGTGAAGGTTAGTTTCATAAAAAAAGCACAGTTTTTTTTTATCGGCAATAACAAATAAATAAATTGGAACCACTTCAGGGGTGGTTCAACCCTTATACATAGTACACAACACCAATTCCAGCTACAAACCACCAAACCTAACAAAACAAAACCTTGCCCTTACTTAACCTAAATAAACTTCAAGAAACTAACCTCATACACTCCATTGGTTCCAAACACCAATCAGAAAAGGAGAACAAAACTAACCGGGAATTTGTAGAGACCCCGGACCAAACCTTTACTTGTACCAACGCAAAAACTTCAGACGCATCAGCCACTCCTCATTTGAAAATTATGCGATTCCTATGATTCCAGATTTCACTAACCACCCCTACCCAGATTGTGTTCCAAACAATAAGACCCGACTTAGAAGGTAGATTCAACCTAAATTGATTGAAGTTAAACCTCACCTCATCCCTAGAGAAAATTCCTTTGTATCTTGACCAACTTCCCTGTCACCCCAAAAGGCAATTTCAATAACGACGTAAAGAATAACGGAATAGAAGAGAGCACAGACCTTATCAGACAAATCCTCTCAGCCATCGACAAACTTCTTCCCTTCCACCTGCTTAATCTAGCTTGCACTTTCTCAATCACCCCGTTCCAAAAAGCACCACGCTTATGACTCCCTCCAACTGGCATACCCAAGCATATGAAAGGAGATACCATCATATCGCAATTAAGAATCGGTGCGAAACACTTAAGCGTGACCTGGTCCATCCCCGTCCCTCCGATTCTACTCTTCGTAAAATTAACCCTTAACCCAGAAGAGAGCTCGAAACACTGCAGAATCGCCTTGATATTAAATATGCTTTTGGTATTTGCTTCACAAAAGAACAGGGTGTCGTCCGCGTATTGTAACATATTTACCTTTACTTTATCCTTTCCGACCTCCAAACTGTCAATCAGATTCTTTTCTTCTGCTACCCTTGTCACCCCAGCTAACCCTTCTGCCACAATGAGGAAGAGAAAAGGAGCAAGCGAGTCGACTATGAAAAAAAGCACAGTACACCACATGGTTGGTAAATGTTGTTATGGTTAAAAAAACCAATGTTAAATGAAGAATATGCACGAACTACACCGACCTCAATAAAGCCTGGTCGAAGGATGCTTATCCTCTACCAAGTATTGACCGCCTAGTTGACGGGGCAGCCGATCACCACATTTTGAGTTTCCTAGATGCATACTCTGGATATAATCAAATTCAAATGCATCCGAGAGATAAGGAGAAGACCACTTTCATGACCGATTGCGATAACCTCTACTATGAAGTCATGTCATTCGGCTTGAAGAATGTTGGAGTAACATACCAACAACTCATGGATCAAATTTTCAAGGGAATGCTCGATCGAAATATCGAAGTCTATATCGACAATATCGTTATAAAATCTGATTTGTGCGAACAACACATACATAATCTTAAAAATGTTTTCACGAAACTTCGAGATCATGGTATGCGGTTAAATCCTGACAAGTGTGGGTTTGGGGTTGAAGGAGAGAAATTCATAGGCGTCATGCTCACTCATCGTGGCATCAAAGCAAATCAAGAGAAATGTAGGGAAATTACTGAAATGCGAAACCCTGAAAATACAAAAGAAATTCATAAATTGATTGGTTGGTTGACGACCATATCAAGATTTGTGCTTAAATTGGAAGAAAAACCAAAGTTGTCGTCCAACTACTGATAAAAGCAGCAAAGTTTAACTGGACGCCCGAATGTCAAGACATTTTCCTTAACCTTAAAACCTTTTTGGCAGCACCACTGGTTATACAAAAACTAGATATACAACGACCAATAATCGTCTACCTTTCGGTCTCTGAAGAAGTTATCAGTGCAACATTGGTACAGGAAATAGAAAAAGAAAAATGGTCGATCTATTTCATCATTCGAGTTCTACATAGCGTCGAGGTTAGATATCAAATGATCGAAAAAGTTTCCCTAATGCTCGTAATCACTGCCCGAAGGATGAGGATGTACTTCCAAAACCACTATATCATTGTCAGGATTAACTATCACATCATGAAGATCCTAGCTAAATCAAACTTAGCTGGACGAATGATCGGGTGGGCAGTTGAATCATCTGATTTTGAATCCAGTATCAACTAAGGGGGGCAATAAAGTCCCAAAGCTTAACTGACTTTATGAAAGAACTAAATCCTAAAGCAACTGAGGATGAAGTCCTATGATGGACGTTACATGTAGATGGATCATCTAATGACAAATCGTGTGGGGCAAGAGTATTTTTGGAGGGCCCATCTGACATGCTCTCAAGGTTGGCCACAACTAAAAAGAAAGGACTCCACCATTCGATAATCTACGTAGTCCTAAAGAATCCAAGTGTTAGCACGGAAAATGATATGATTCTAAATAGAACTAACAATAGAATTGGGAATTTAGGGTTACGGAATGGAATCAATTAAAAATAGTAACAATGAAAACCTGGATAGAGGAAGGCGCCACAAACAAAGTTTGATGAGCCTAAGGATGGTCGCCACAAGAATTGGTAGATTCTTGATAAGATCGGAAGATGCAGGGAAAAACCCTAGCAGAGAAATATTCTTTCTTAAATTACTAAAGTACTCATCCTCATTATGAATTTCAAAAGGGTATAAATACAAATTTAGTTATAGGTCTTATCTCGTTTGTAAGTAAATAAAATGAAAATACAATCTCTATATTTCAAGAAGGAGTTGATATTTTCTAATTGGTTTTGGGTTCAAATCCTACTCAAAGCAAAATAATATTATTATTTTAGATTAATACTCCAAACATGTTATGCATGTAATCAAAATAGTCTTGGGCCTCCAAAAGATTAGCCACCTTATGCTACAATGTCTCTTGGGCCTTTCTAACTCCTCCTCTTGTCATGGGTCCACCTAAGTCTGGAATGTGTTGGTCAAGTTCCTGCTCAACATGCCCTTAGGCTTGGATGTCCTCATAACAAGTGCATGGTTATCACTGAAGAAGAAACCTGGATGACACCCATCTAGTGTTTCTTAGAGAACGATGAATGTGGAACACAAGAAGAAAAAACCATGAGGCAACAGACTGCACGAAAAACCTTTACTTCTTCCTCTCATCTTGGTCATTTTCAAAGTGGGGATTGAACATCATTAGACCTTTCAGTCCAGGTAAGGGACAATGCAAATTTCTCTTAGTAAGGGTTGACTACTTTACAAAGTGGATTGAAGTCAAACCGTTAGCGGGAATTACAACACAAAATGTTCAAAATTTCATATGGAAAAATATCATATGTCTTTTTTGTATACCTCGTGTTTTCATCATTGACAACAGTTTACAGTTTATCGACCGAGGGTTATCAGAGTTCTACGAAGGGCTTGGAATAAAACATGTCACCATTTCGGTGGAACACTCTCAAACCAACAGGGAGGCTGAGGTTGGGAACAGGGTAATTCTCAACGAATTAAATAAAAGGCTCGACACTGTGAAAGGCAAATGGATTAAAGAGCTCATTGAAGTATTATGGGCATACCGATGTACTCCACAAACCTCTACTCTGAACACACCATATAGTTTGACATACGGTATTGAAGCCATGATCCCAATAGAGCTCGGGTTACCTTCCCTAAGGTGACAAATGTTTGATGTCATCTTAAATCAAGAGAGTTTAGCAGTCAAGCTGGACTTAATTAATCAAATACATGAACAAAAGTAGGATAAGGGAAGAAGCATGTAAGATTTGGGTGGCCAGAAGATACAATTCCAAAGTGACATCTAGAAGCTTTCAAAAAAAGAGATTTAGTTTGGTATTCGCAGTGAAGCTCAGAAGAATAAAGGAAAATTCTTAAAAAAATGGGAAGGACCTTTCTGTTGAACAAGATGCTTTGATGTCTCCAAATCCAAGTGGAAAGCTTGAAGACCTTGTTGTTGTTGTGTGTGTGTCTAGTTGTTTGAAACTTGTTAATTCACTCCTTAATATGATCCAAGCTCAATTGAATTTTTAACGTTTTGAAGAGATGAGTTTTCTAAAAGGAAGTGAAATTTCAACAGGTTGAAATTTCGAAACAACAGGTTATTTGACACTTAGTGGATTTTAATGCTTTCAAATAAAAATCAATCAGTTATTTCAAAAAATAACTGATTGTTTTGCTGAAAACTTTAACAGAATTCAGTTAAGTGGTTTTTGTGTTTTAAATGGTTCCAACAGCTTTTGGGCTTTTGTTGTAATTGTTTTAACCATTTGATTGAAAGATAAAAAGGTGGTTTTACGCTACTATGCATTAACTAAGTGAGAAAGATCAATCAAAAAAAGTTTTCAAGTTTTCAAAGAGCTTTTGGATCATCTCAAGTATATGGAATAGGATTGGGTCTTGCATTCTGAACTTTGATCTTGTGATTTACCCAGGTGTATTCTATTCCCTTCCTTCTTAATAATTGTATTTCTGTACTGGTGTTGCCAAGAAGTGTTGTGTGTTCTTCAGGGGATCAAAATCAACATTCTTGGGGTGGTTTTTGCCAAGGGGTGGTGTGTGTTCTTGAGGGGTTCAAGATCATCACTCTTGGTGTGTGTAGCTTGTAATCTAGGGTTGATTACATAGTGAATTCTCAATGATTTCTGAGGACTGGATGTAGCTCAAGTGTTGAGTGAACCAGTATAAACATTCTGTGAGAATCTCTCTATCCTTACACTCTTTAAATTGTTTTAAATTTGTTTTTATAAACTGCTGATAAAAACAACCGACTGTTTCGTAAAAACAATCGGTTGATTTTCTACTCAAGCTTAAAAACAGTTATGTATTTCGCTGGACAAATTTTCCATTGATTAATTCTTCATAGTTTTTCACTTTACCTTCAATACTTGCATAAATCTTTCAAAAACAATTCACCCCCTTCTTGTTTTAGCCCTATAATTCTAACACTTTCCGAGTTAGAGACACAGTAGCCAGAGGAGCCTATTACTTAGAATATTTGTCAGGAAAAATTGTATCCAGGACGTGGAATGTCACGCACCTAAAATTTTATTACAGTTACTAAATTGAAATGTGCATTCTTTCCTAACTCGGTTGTTTTATGCCTAAAGAAAGGTTTTCGACTTAGAAGATTTTAACGAGACACTTTAAACTTACACTCTTGTTATACTTCCAGCTATGGTGAACGTACTAGCACTACACTATTCGGATAAGGCAACTTGTTTAAAATTTAATAGCCCTCATCGAACGACATACTCATACTACATACAACTCCTCGGCCAAGGCAACTCACTTAACAATTAGCAGACCTTCCCAAAAAAACACATAAAGCGCTAACACGAGTAAGGAAGCTTTGCCTTAAAAATGAAATCCCTATCGATGTCCTAAATCTATACACTTCGGTTAAGCAAGATCCCATGAGGCAATCCCTCCCGAATGATGTTAAAATAAGGTTTGCTCAGGGTAAGGAAGTTTTATCTTAAAATGACAATCCCTCCTAGCAATTTATTTATGCAAGAATTTTTTATTACACCAATACGGTCAGATCATCGACACAAGAAAAAAGTGCAAGGCAAAACAACTTGGCAAAATTCAATTTATCTTAAGTTTGCGATCAACATTCAAGTTATTAAAGTTCTTAATTCAAGCATTTGATTGAAATTCAACTTATTAAAGTTATCTTAATTCAAGTGTCCATTTGACATTCAAATTATTAATTTCCAAACACCTGATCAAAACTCAATTTATCAAAGTGATCTTAGTTTCAACATTCGTTCGACAACTCAAACACATTCTTTGAAGCTACACAAGTCTATCGACAAAGCAATAAAGCGGTCAAATAGTTATTAAACATGCAAGTAAGAGCAATATAAAAAGTTCAGAATTCGTTTGGTCGGTACAAAGAATTTTCAAAAAAACAACGTAATTGTTCAAGGCTCACACCCCGAGCACAAAGGATTTTCAAAAAAGTAAAGAAAAAATATTACAAAGTTACATAGGGTCGAACAACTCCTCCAACAAGCGTTCGCCCTCTCCTTCCTTCTCCTTCTCCCTCTTCTTCATCCCCATCCACAACCACCAGCTGAGTGTTGATGAAATCTTTGGGATCATCGTATTAGTCTTTGTCAACTGGAATACCATGGAAGTAGGTTGCCTGGTGGATTCCCTGGTTAAACCCTTCTTTGCCAACACAGAGGAGGAATGACTGGTAGTGAGACAACTCTTCTTCTAAGGCTTTATGCTTGGTTGTTACCTCCTCACGAGCCTTGATTGCTTTAGTACAACCTTGCTCACTAGTCAGTAACTTGGTCTCTAGGTTGGCGTTTCAAGCCCTCACATCGTCAAGATCATCCTTGACTCAGCGTGATTCTTCTTCTAAGTCACCCATCGCCTCTAGGGTTTCCTTAAGGGAGCTAGATGACTCATCCAGCTCTACCTTCAATCTTGCCATGGCAATTTTCTAGTTCTTTTTCAGCTTAGTCTCGAGCGCCCGGCCAACGACGAGCATCCGACTCATCATATCTACCATTTTCGAAACCATGTCTTCGACATGTGCAACAATGATAATCTCTTCCTCCTCGGAGGTGAAGGCGACTTGTACACCTGAGCAAGGTGCAAACGCTCGCTCAATAGGGAGGAAGACCAAACTTCCAGCGATGGTTGGGGAGTGGTACGATGAGGGGACCACACAAGCCTCTTTTTCTTCTTCGGCTTCTAAGGTTGGTCGTCACCACTCGAGGGTGGCACCAAGTCAATTATGGGGGTGGACGAGCCCTCACCGACCATCTTGAGCGACCCTTTATGCCGCTTGGTCACCTGGTGGCGTAGCTGTTTAAACATATTGGTAACATCAGGATTAGTCTGCGTCATAACTCCAACAAACAAACAAAAAAATAAGCACACAATCAACAAAGAGAAGAAAAACACTAACAGTTTAAAACTACATACCGGCAAAATCCACCCAACGGTGGGCAATTGGTAACCGACCAAGATCCTCCGAGTAGGGAGTCTATTTGGAAGCTGGTCTAATACATGACAAATTCCTTTATCTTGAGGGGTCATGGATGACCTCGACCACGACTTATAGCGAGTGGGAGACCGGGTCCAATGAAAGGGAAACTTGGGCTTACCCTTAGAATCATAAAAATATGGTTTGTTGCCCGACTCAACAAAATTTTTGAGAAACCTCTCTTTAAATTTTTTATATGATGAAGTACAGGTGCAAAAAGAATGGTACTCGGACGACTAGACAGAGAAAGTCAACCCATAGGGTGGGTCGGCCATGAGTTATAATAAAATAAAAAAGACTATGGGACAACCTCAACTGAAAGAAAAAACAAATAAGCCTAAAGGTTTGGAAGGTCGCCCACGAGTTGGGATGCAACTATGTGGGAGTAATGATGAGGATCCTAAGGACCCCATATGAATTCTTCAAAAGGCAGTGTTATATGAGAATCAGTAAAAAGGCAAGTATATACATAGAAATCTTCCTTGAGGACCATTTTCACGACTATGACAACCCGATCGATATGATTACAACTATCGGTTGGCAGGGAGTCAGGTTTCAACATTGAGACTGTAGAAATAAATTCATCTATAGCAGATGAACCTCAAAACTGAGTGGAAATATCAAGGACGAGCGAACGAAACATTGTCTCGTTTCACACCGTTAGATTCGTTTCAATCCAATGGATCACAACAATAACACTAGAATCAACATAGTAAGGTGGGCCCTTAGATCTCTTGAATCAAAAAGCGAAAACTTTAACAAAGCTTTGAATGATGTATGTCCCATCTCTGACATAGTGCATTTAATGTGTCACAGTCACTTCATACCTCGAAGTACCCAATAGTTACATTCATACTCTTCTGAATAATACTTCATTGAGTCTGGGGGCAAGTGTACCGGTCGAAGCCGAATGAGGCACGTCACTCAGCATCAATGACCGATCAACAGGATGATTAACTAAATTAAATAGCATATCAAAGATAAATGATAAGTATGGTAACATCCTACAAATCAGGGTAACATCCCTATAAATTTGGGTTGCACTTGCTAAATCCGAGAGCCACGAGATAAATTAGCTAATACTGATTTATTGAAGATACGTGTCGGATACCACCTATTAGCTAATACTGATTTATTGAAGATACGTGTCAAATACGACCCATTAGCTAATACTGATTTATTGAAGATACTTATCAGATACGACTCATGAATCAAATAGTCTACTACCAAACACTATAATAAGCCTTCTACGGAAGAGTAAGGTACGCTTTTATAAACTACATCATACACTCTTAATGCATAGTACTTACTTGATTGTTGGAGAATCTTTTGCAAGCTCACTTTCGATCAAACACTAAGGAATCAAAGAGATGAAGAAATGAAGTTCTAAGGAGTACAAGTAGAGCAAAGGAGGAACTACTCAATACGAGGAAACAAACACGAGAAAAATAACAAAGGAGCAACTGAGACATCAACAACAATTATTAGTGTCAGTTCGAGTGCCAAATACGATTTATGCCTCTTTTATTCTTTACAAGTACAAATAACAAAAAGAAAATAAAAACAGCGTGGAAGGTTTCAGCTTTCCCATTCAGTGGTAAAAGCAAGAACTTACCATGAGAATGTTGAGCTTCATCTGAAATTATCTATTCTATGTCGGCAATGTTAGCAGCATTATAAGTTAGCCATAATTTATTCAACCTTTTACTATTTGTTAATCAAAACTAGTCCTATACACAATTCTTTTAAATGTCAGTTTTTAATCAATACTACTAAAATTATTTTGCCTACCAAAAATGTATATATAAAAACATCATAAAGATGGGGTAATATTATTTATACAAATTATGCTTACAACAATTTAAACAAAAAAAGAGGAAGAAAACGGGAGGCGAACATAATTTGTCTTTCTATATTTTCTTTGGATCATCATGATATTAGTGTAAGTATACACACAAAACTATTAAATA
>Ga0123341_1006275_pt1 | contig 10740 bp, 13 predicted proteins | sample Turbeapinknodule_FD_89959 | JGI IMG/M metagenome (GOLD analysis project Ga0123341, IMG submission 89959) | Root nodule microbial communities of legume samples collected from Mexico - Turtle bean Mexico pink nodule | ecosystem: Host-associated > Plants > Roots > Nodule | place: Mexico: Nepantla...
AAATATTATTTTAATAATAAAAAAGCTGAAAAATATCTTGAAGACCAATATTTACTTAGTCTCCAACCTAATCAAGAATTTATTGTTTTAAAATTATAACATTAGTGTTTTCTTCTTTAAAACATGTGTATATATAAATATATATTATAATTTGTAATGACATTTGTAAATTTATCATTTATCATATACAACTATTATTTTGACGGTGTTTTGATCAATATAACTTTTTGTAACAAACATAAAATTTATGATAATATTTTAAAAATATGAAAACACATAAATTTATAATCAATTAGTATAAATTTATAATAATATATTTTAAAAGGACAGATACACATAAGTTTATAATGAATTAAAACAATACAGTATAAATTTATGAGTCTTTTTATAAGTATTTATAAAAGAAAAAGAAAAAAAAAATTATCCCATAATCTAAAAATAACTTTTACATTCTGCAAAATAAAAGTTAGTTTATACAAAAAGTTAAATTATCTATTAAAAAAAAGTTAAAATCATTAAGTTTATTAAGGTAAACGAGTTTTAATTTACACATCAGTTATTTTTACTTCACATAAAAAAATTATAAATAAATTTACTCAAATAAAATTTGATGAGCAGTGAAAGCTGTTAATAGTTTAATTTGTAAATATGTATTAATTGTCAGTCGATAAGATTTTTTGCTGTGCAAGATTCTGATTTTAAATTCGCCCTTACCTTTGTGCTTTGTAGCTGTGTTGGTGACTTGAAGCTTTTATCACTGCTTAATTTGTTTTTGTCCAAATAAACAAGTGATAAAAGAGACAAATTTAAAAGTGTAATAATATATTGTGAAACTCATTAAAAATCATATAAGAATTCAGATCAAATTTTAATATTGGAGCTAAAAATACTAGTAGTTATTAAATTCCGTATAACACTAGTGAACTTGTAATAGTGTATCAAAAACTTAAAATGAGTTCTACCATTAAAGATGATCCAAGATTTCATATTTCAATGTTCCCCTTGGATTACTTAATTGCTTTCTAAGGTTTAATAACGTTAAAAAAAAAAGACCATTTGTTGTTTATAAGCTTTCTATAGAAAATTATTTTTGTGCATTTCTTAAATTTATAACACATTTGAATTTTATATAATCTAGCTACAGCAGCAATTGAAAATCATGAAAGAAATGGAAGTCTCAGAAAACCACAAAATTGTTGGTCTGCTTAAAATAATAATATTATGAAATGTTCCCTGAAAGGATTCATTTAGGTCTGTAGCAGTTCCCATTAATACTAGGAAAACATAATATAAGAAAATGCAAGGAATATGAAAGATAATGGCATAAATTACGAAACACAAATGGTACATTGAAGAACTGATGAAAAAGAGAAATGATGCATCACTTTTATTGCTGACCAAAATTCAATGTGACAAAATGGAGGCTTTTATGCTACTTTTGCATATGCCATTGACTGGGTGCACCGAAATATAAGTTATAGCATCCCATGGTAGAACAAAATAATGAACGCCAAAAAATCAAGTCGTTTTCTTTGTTGTCCTTTTCAATTTCTTCCTTGGTGAACTGTGCTTATTGATTTTATTTGGCTGTGAAGCATAATTTCTGAGCTTCTGAAGAATCTTCCTTTCATTGATGCGCAGCACCAAAGAATGATACAGTTTTCTCTCCCTAGTTAAACTACACCTTTCCAATGCTTCAATATCATCTTCAACTGAATTCAAACCATAGAGACTCTCCCTCATGTCCGCAATTGACAACAGGGCATCACAAACCCTTTTAGGCAGCAAGGATTTCTTGCTCATATTAAATGCTTCATTAGGAAACATATTACCATTAAGATGGGTGGTTTCACCATTTGATTCAGGACAATTCCCAGCAACTGATGCCGATAGGTCTAACTTTTGGTAAGCATCATCTAGCAATAACATGATGTGTAATAAAATGAGGAGTTCAATTTGTGGTTTTCCATCAAATGAGATCTCAAAATATTCAGACTCTTGGCTGCCACATGCAGAATAGTCTAACCTTTTCCAAAGGGAAACTCTTGCTCTACTGTGGCGGTCCGAAAAAGCTGAAGAACACCATTGAAGTATCAGCTCCATGTCTATGTTTACAATATCATAGGAATTATCTGGCTCGGTAAATCCATATCTATGAAGCAAAGCAGCATTACCCAATAGCCCATAAGTATTAAATACCTGTTATTAGGCAAAGAGGAACTCTTGAATATTAGAGTAACTTCAAGGGAAGATTAAGAGGTTGCATCAAGAGTAGCTTAGTGACATTGAACGTTTCAATTCGAAGTGTAAAACATATAACTGAAAGGAAAATTCTCACCTCAGTTCCACTGTCGACATCTTTTATCATAATCATCTCCAACATAGAAGTATCATCCTCGCTAACAGAAGAACTATCCAAATCACTACCAACGCAGTTACCAACATTTGCACCAATTGACGCAGTCATATCTATAGAGGGAATTTGATCAAATGCTACTTCTTCCTTAACAATGCTCTTATCATTATCACTACCATCTACATCACTTCCTGATTCATAATTAGAGGGCATAGCAGTGAAATGCACATCCTCTGCACCTGTTTTATGATTGAATCTAGAGCAGAAGACAGTATAGACATTATTAGAATGGGAAAATCCTCAGATCTGGACAGGAAATCACAGACTCTTCAAAATTACAGTTGTCATGTCGGTTGTGAACATTAGGAAGTTACATTTTTATTTTGTTTTACTTATATTTATAAACTTTTATAGCAGTGCCAATGGGAATATCATAATAATTGGATGAGAACAACAACAACAATAACAATAAACTTGTATGCATACAATGAATCATTTACAAATAAAATAATTCCGTATTTTGATTTAAATATTTACTCTATATTATATTGTATTATAGTCCAGCCATGTTCAGCTATTTTCTTGTTTCATAACATGTGTAGTATTTGTGTTTTCTAGCTCAAAAAAACAAATTGTGCATATTACACATACTCTCATTTATAACTATTTATTTAAATTAAAAAGTAAAGCATCACAAGATTTGTATTCACTATAGCAGTTCTTGAAACGGTATACAAACACAAGATGGCATTATTTTCTAGACAGAATAAATTTATCAGCATTTACTGAACTTGAAAAGCTTTAAAGCTAGACCTAAAAATTCTCGCTCTTAAAACCAGTTACAAATTTGAGTTGCAGCAAAGTTGAAATGAATAAATGGAAAATAAAGGTGTACACTGAGATTAGAAAAGAAAACCATGTTAATAACAATAGGCTTTACTTACAGATCTGCCAAGGGAACCATCCCAAAACCATGGTAATCATCAATCTCAAAAGATCGTGAAGATATAAGACTTTTCGCTGCAAAGTATTGTTCTATGTCAAAGAATTTTGGGTTTAGTTTTAAAGGTGCTAAATCCAACAGGGGAAGAATATTCTCTTTCCAGTCCTCGTAAATCAGAGCCTTGTCTTCTTGCACTGTCTGCCTAAAATTGTAAGAGATCAGATAATTTTCATGAAAGGTAAAGCACATAGTGTTATACATGAAGATTATGTAATGCATAAATAAATAAAAACAAGGCATTGATAAGGTGCTCAATTAAGTTAACTATACATGAAAGACAATCTAACAACAAAACTTCAACCAAGAAACAAAAGCATCCCTCTTCATCTTCACACATTCGAATTAGCAATAAAAAATTAGTAGCATGTGTAGCATGGCTCTATATGGTCAATGTTAATTCATCCTTCATGATGATTAAGCCCAACAATACAAGGTATACCTGGTGAAGCTCAGTACCACACAAAAGCTCGTTTACTTCATCGAGGGTCCAAACAATTGGAACGCACTCTTGGTAAGGCAAGAGTTGAAGGTATCCATACCAAGGTGAGTCCCCACCCAAGCTTCTCTCATACATGATCGCAAATGCTAGCCCCAAATGACCATCCAAACCAGCATCTTCAATGATCTCACGTGCCCCACTAGTCTTGGTGGTGAGGCAAGCTTCTTTTGGCATTTCGGCCACAACATCACCTTCCTTCAACTGGCAAAGAGCTCTCACCGCTATTCCCTCTTCGGGTGTATCCACAAACTCCAATGCATCGCTCCACTGGAAACCCTTGGACTGCATCCACCGCTTGAATGCCCTCAAACGCCTGTGCAGACAGATAGAAAAAGAATGAGTTGTTCACGGACAGAAAAACGTTGTGTAAATCTTTGTTCAGCAACAATGACCCAAAGTTTGTAACTTTATTGGATGAGAGTGTCAAAGCTCGGTTTTTTGGCATACCCATTGGAGAGTTTCGTTGGGCTTTCAGTGAAAATGAGAGAGAAATGAGAAATTAGGCGTACCTGGAAGCCGTAGAAGCCATTGGAATAGAGATGTTCGTTGAGGAAGACGTGGCAAGGGTTTTAGAGTTAGAAGCTGCCACCACCAGTGGCAGAGCTGCAGTGCAGTTTCTGACTTTCTGGGCTTGGGCTTTTGGTGCTGGATAATTCAAAAGCTTCTTCTTCCTGCACCCCTACGTTTTTCTTCCTGCACCCCTACAATTTTCTATATCCCGAAACTGGCCTTCACCTTTGTTAGGGTACACCGCAATATCTACCTTACTAACAAATACTCAGGAAATTAATACTAGGATGAAAATGTTCTATGCTTTATTTCCGAAAACAACATCACTTATATAGTGATGTTTAGGGTTACAAAATTTCGGCTTTTACATGAGTCCCTTAACATTTACTGTTAGCATTACCCTAATTCCTTATAAAGTCCCTCATCCACAAGGGTTGTTTGGTTTGTTTATTGGGCCTCCTTGGGACATTGGGCTCTTCTCTATCATTGCCTTCCGCTGGACACTCAACTTTGTCCTCAAAGTTTGAAAGTGCACGGTTGTCTATTGGGCCTCCTTGGAACATTGGGCCACGATTAGGGTTTGAAAGGGTGTCACCAATGCTTGGAATGTTCTGGAGGTTGGGTGACGTGGGAAGTGGAGCGGTCGCGGGAGACCAAGTCACATGCGTCTTCGTAAATGCGTTCTCAGGTGGCGTGTGCGGAGTGGGTAGTTCAAGCGGTGCTGTCGGAGGGTTATTAGGGTTTGCGAAAGGAGGTAAGTTCAGAAGAGGTGTGGGGTTCGTACTTGAAGTAGATGAACTCTCTTGAGATACCCCTTTGAACTGACGGAGAAGAGAGACGTGAAACACAGGGTGGATGTGTGATGATGAGGGAAGTATGAGCTCGTAGGCCACATGTCCTATGTGACGCGCGATCTTGTAGGGGCCTGAAAAACGAGGAGCGAGCTTGGGTGAGTGGCGCCGTTCAACAGAGTGTTGACGGTGCGGTTGCAGACGAAGCCACACCCACTCGCCGACGGTGAAGGAGTATTCAGTGCGGTGGTTGTCTGCCTGGGCCCGCATCTGTTGGCGGTTGCGATGGAGGTTATGCTTCAAGTGATGGACAACGATGGTGTGCTCGTGTAGCAGGTCTGAAATCGTGGTGCCCGTTTCGGGTGTATGGAGTATGTCAATGGCGGTGGGTGGCGGTCGTCCATATAATGTGTGGAAAAGGGAGGTGCCAATGGAGGAATGGTAAGACGTATTATACCATAACTCTACGAGGTGAAGAAATTTGTACCATGAATGGGGGTGGTGACTGGCGAAACAGCGGAGATAAGCTTCTAATCCCCTATTCAAAACCTCTGTTTGACCATCGGTTTAAGGATGGTATAAAGAACTGAAACGTAGTGTTGTTCCTTGGGCTTTGAACAGGTTCCGCCAAAAGGTGCTCGTGAAGATAGGGTCTCGGTCCGACACGATGCTCGTGGGGAGTCCATGTAAACGGCAGGTCTCAGTGGGGGAACCTTTGAGCGAGGGTTTGGGCCATGTAGTGAGTGGGTAAGGCCAAGAAGTGGGCGTACTTGGACAGACGATCACAGATCACCCAAATTACAGTGTGGCCAGCAGATTCCAGTAAGTGCGTAATGAAATCCATAGAGATGTCTGCCCATACTTGATCGTGGGGTTGAATTAATCCTTGTAATTTATGTGGCAGGTACTTATTCTGTTAACACACCGAGCAATGTTGTATGAACTCCTTAGTGTCTCTTGTCAATCCCGGCCAATAGAAGGATGCAGCTACCTTGGACATTGTGGGTTTCAACCCAGAGTGTCCCCATGTGGGTGAATCATGAAACTCGCTGATAATACGCTTGCGGAAATCTTGAGTTTGGGGAAGAAAAATCCGGTTGCGGAAGAAGAGTAGGCCTTAACTGGTGGAGAATTGACTGGTAATGGTTGGTTGTTGGTGAGTGTAAGTATTAAATTTTTGCCCTTTGTGGTGTTGAAATATTGTTGCAACTCTTTGAATATGATGGGGATCGGTGAGGAGACAGCTAACAATACCAAGAGGGGTGGCGGCTCTTGGCAGGATAGTACATCAGTCACAACATTGTGTTTTCCAGATTTGTAAATTATTTGAAAGTCATACCCTTGGAGTTTTGCTGTCCATTTTTTATTGTTTTGGTGTCTGGATGTTTGTGATAGCAGTGTATTGAGGCTCTTTTGATTTGTGTATATTGTGAAATGGTTCCCTAACAAGTATTGGCACCATTTTTTTACTGCTTTTGTGATTGCATACATCTCTCTCACATACACTAATGCTGCTTGGAGACGGGGACACATCTTTTTGCTGAAGAAGGTGATTGGGTGACTGGCTTGGCTGAGGACTGCTCCAACAGCCACTGCGGAGGCATCAGTGTCTACCACAAAAGGTTGTGTGAAATCTGGAAGATGTAGGTTAGGGACTTTAGCTAATTTCGTCTTCACTGTTGTAAATGCCTGTTGTGTCGTGTGTGGCCATGTAAACTTTTGACAATGTAATAAATCGGTGAGAGGAGCAGCGAGAGTGGTGTAATCACGAACGAATTTTCTATAAAATCCGATGAGACCGAGGAATGCTCTTAAAGTCGTGAGTGACTGTGGTTGTGGCCATTCTGTGATTGCCTTTATTTTTTCTGGGTCAGGGGCCACTCCTACTTGGGAAATGATGTGGCCCAAGTAACTGACTTTTGAAGTAGCAAAACTGCATTTAGAAAGCTTAGCAAAAAATAGTTGTGTTTGTAACAATTTCAGAATAAGCTCTAAATGGATCAAATGGTCCTGCAGTGTGGGGCTATAAATAAGAATGTCATAAAAAAACTAAAACAAATTGTCTAAGAAAAGGTCGTAATAGATCATTCATGGTTGTCTGAAATGTGGAGGGAGCATTAGTCAAACCAAAAGGCATAACTAGAAATTCATAGTGTCCATCTATGGTTCTGAAGGTTGTCTTGTGAGTGTCATTTGGGTTGAGCCTAATTTGGTGGTACCCTGAGTATAGGTCAATTTTGGTAAAAATTGGAGCTGACCCCAAATCATCTAGCAAATCATCAATAGTGGGTATGGGAAAGCAGTCACGCATGGTGACTACATTTAGTGCCCGGTAATCAACACAAAAGCACCATGTCCCATATTTCTTTTTGATGACCAGGACTGAGGATGAAAAAGGGTTGGTACTGGGTTTGATGAACCCTTCCTGCAACATCTCTGCAATTAAGTGGGTGATTGTATGTTTTTGAGAGTGGGGGTATCTGTATGAGCGTACATTAACTGGACCAGTTTTGGGTAAGAGGGAAATGTGGTGGTCATGGGGTCTTAGTGGGGGTAGACCGTGGGGTGGTTTGAAGATGGACCGGTGTTTGCGTAGGATAGTTTGAATGGAGTGGGGTAATTGGTAAAGTGGGGAGGATGGTGTTTGTAATCTAGTTTCCAGGGAAATGGGGATCATGGAATGTGTGTCAATTGATAATAAATGAAGTGAAGCAATGGTGTGGATGGAAATGTTGTGGCAAAGTTGATGGTAAGTATCTTGTGTTGGGGTTGGTGGGTTTGTTGCTGTAAGAGTGATTTGTTTATTGAGGTGGGTGAAGGCCATGCTGGGGATTGCAAAATCTGGTTGAATGGGGCCCAAAGTGCACAACCATTCAATTCCTATAACTACATTAGCACCCTCTATAGGTAAGAGATAGAAGGGAATCGTGAAAACTGAGTTTTGGAGAGATATTTGTACCTCTGGGCAAATGCCTTGACATGTTATGAAGGCATCGTTTCCCACCATAACTCGAAAAGGTGGGCTGGGCTGAATGGGTAGGTGTAAGTGTTTGGCAATGTGAGGTTGAAGGATGTTGTGGGAGCTGCCAGAGTCTATGAGAACAGTAACTGGTAAATTGTGGATGAGGCCTCGGAACTTTAGAGTTTGAGGGGAAAAATTTCTTGTGATAGCATGGGGAGATAGGTGGAAATGGATCATATCTTCTGTTTCGTCAAGATCAGGAGGGGTGTGTAGAATTTCAGGGACTGGTTCTGTGTCATCTAATAGGGGGAGAAAATGTGAAGTGGAGCATTTATGACCTGGTAGAAATTTATCGTCACAGTTATAACATAGACCAAGAGCTTTGCGTTCTTGCATTTGGATGAGACTGAGGTGTTTAATTGGAAGGGTATGGGGTGTAGGTTGTGTGCTTTGAGATCGGTTAATGTGGGTGTTGATGGAATTCAGAACAGTGGTGTATGCAGGGGGTCGGGTTGGTTTAGGTTTGAAATCTTTAATTTTGTCTTCAATAAGCTTAGTTAGGCCAATAGCTTGTGGGATGGAATAAGGGCTCAAGATTGCAAGTTCTCTCCGGGTCTCAGGGTTGAGACCTGATATGAAGTAGTTAAGGATGGTTTCCGAACTTAAGCCATGGACACAATTGCATAATTTTTCAAATCTGGTTTGGTAGTCCGTGACTGTGGTTTGTTGATGGAGTTTGAAAAGTTCAGCTTGATGGTTTGTGTATGAGGAAGGCCCAAAACGTAATTCTAAGGAACGTGTGAAGGATGGCCAATCAATAATAAGATGATTTTGGTGCATCCACTTAAACCAACTAAGGGTTTCCCCTCTCATGTGAAAAGGAACCATGGATAATCTATTTTCCGGGGAAATGTGATAAAAGTTGAAGTATTGTTCCGCTTGGAACAACCAGTCTAGGGGGTTGGGTCCTTCAAAAAAAGTAATTTCGAGTTTGGGTGGTCTGATTGGTGGAAGAGGTGGGGGCACGGTGGTGGTGTGTTATGTGAACTAATAAATGATGATGATTGAGGATTAGGGATAGTGGAAACCTGGTCCTGCAACACCGTAATGGAAGAATGAAGGAAATCATTCCTTGCCTCAAGGTTGGACTGGCGAGCTTCATTAGCCTCCATTTGAGACTGGATGGAAGTGAGGCGGTCCTTGATGGCCTGAAGAAGGTCTTCCAATTCTTTGGGTATAAGTTTGGGAGGCATGGAGAAAGTTAATGAAAGCATCAATGTTAGGGTACGCCGCAATATCTACCTTACTAACAAATACTCAGGGAATTAATAATAGGGTAAAAATGTTCTCTGCTTTATTTTCGAAAACAACATCACTTATATAGTGATGTTTAGGGTTACAAAATTTGGGTTTTACATGAGCCCCTTAACATTTACTATTAGCTTTACCCTAATTCCTTATGAAGTCCCTCATCCACAAGGGTTGTTTAGTTTGTCTATTGGACCTCCTTGGGACATTTGGCTCTTCTCTATCAACCTTTTATTTGAAAAGGGCATCGTAGTTACCGAAAATCGGGATCTGGGAGTGTGCTACGAATTCATCAATCTGGATCTGATTCATTTTTTTTTTGGATGAGGGGTGTTCCAGAAGCAAATTTTCCATAAATTATTGATTTCTGGATTGCTGAATTTGGAAGCCTAATTCTTTTACAGATTGATGGATCCAGAATGTTTCTTTTTAATTATGAATTTCTGAATCTGAAATGCATATTTCTGTTACGGATTGGTAGATCTGGAATACTTTTTTTGATAGATGGATTTTTGATTGTGAAATACATATTTTGAATTACGGATTGGTGGATCCAAAATTTTACCAGAAGTGTCAATCCGATTTTTTCCGGATTCCATAATCTAGAATGAAAAATAAATAAATACAGGTGCATTTTAAGGTTTTTAAAAAGTAATAGGGACAGTTTGGTCTATGCATAACATTGTGGAGGTGCAGGAAGAAAATTATAGGGGTGCAGGAAGAAACTGCCTAATTCAAAAATTCTAATGGTCAAAGGGCTACTTTCTTTTTCACCTTTGGCAATTACTTCCTGCACCATATCATGCACCCAATTTCAGTGTGAAAAAGCGAAAATGCCTTTATATAAAATGGAAATACATATAAAAATACATTCTGCATTTCAGATTTCTTTTTCTGAAACGTATTTTTTGTATTGCTGATTTTTTTTAGAATAAGATTTTGATTTTTTAATTCTATTTTAAATTTTTATTTTAAGAACATATTAATCTCTTTCAGATCTACTTTTTCATACTATGTTATTTCCAATTCTAGATTTTTGTTTTCGGATAGAAGGACATTTTCATAAATTTAAAACTATGTAGGTGCAGGTTCAAAAAGATTAAGTGTAAGAAGAATTTAACTTCACCTTTTCTAAAACTATGTTAATTTTTTACACATTTATATCTTTAAAAAAATTGTATTACTAAATAATTTTATATTTTTTATTCTATACATTTTTATTTTTCCACATGTGTAATTAGAATCTGAGATACAATAAAGATATAGATACTTTTTAATTTTTCTTTCAGAAATACAAAACTAAAGTTCTGA
>Ga0123341_1006276_pt1 | contig 10740 bp, 8 predicted proteins | sample Turbeapinknodule_FD_89959 | JGI IMG/M metagenome (GOLD analysis project Ga0123341, IMG submission 89959) | Root nodule microbial communities of legume samples collected from Mexico - Turtle bean Mexico pink nodule | ecosystem: Host-associated > Plants > Roots > Nodule | place: Mexico: Nepantla...
GTTTGGTGTTTGGTGCAAGTTTTGGTGAGTTCTTGAAACATAGAACATTGATCCAATTCTATTAAAAGTGCCTATTCATTCTCCAACTCAAGTTGATTCCATAAAATGTCAAAGAATCATTTATACCTTGCTATCAGATTCATATCAGTATTGGACAAGACATCAGACTTCGGCATCGGCAGACATTGACGGGTCAGCTCGGTGGTCTGATCAAGATAGTGGGCCCCAGAGATGCGCGGGTTAAAGCCCGTATATATGAAAGACCTAGTCAACGAGAAAGTGCATGTAGTGTATATAGTACATTCGGGTCTAGCACAAGCAAATGTCCCCTGAAGACGCCAAGGCCCAAAGGCGCTAGGGTTTTCAGGGGAAAGCTACATGCATGATACGTAAAGGACTAGGGCGCCCACAGTAACAGATGGGCCCTATAATGCTGGTACATTAGTTGGTACCCTTGGCGACCATGCTGTTAAGATTGCGCACTCCAAAGAGGAAGATTCTTGGTGGTTGTTACACTAAGATTGTGTAACAACGTAACAGAATGCTTCCCTTCAAGCCCACTTTCACTCGAGATAGAGTTCTCGTGAGAGAAGGGGTTGTTACAATGAGGTAACCTAAAAAAGCAGTCTATAAAAGGGAGATGAGATACCTGGTAAAGGTTCACTGTTTTTAAGACTGAAACTACTTACTTACTTATTGTTTCTATAAGCCCTTAATTGACTTGATCGTCGGAGTGCAATCAACAGGTAGGGGCCCTCTGTTTCAGCAGAGCCATCTTCCAACATCCCAGGGAAGCACAGAATTCGCCAGGAGAAGGAGGAGACACCTCTTGCCTTTGAAGTCAACCGACGCTACATGGATGTTCTCACGACCTTTTTTTCGTTCAAGAACAAATTTATAAAGAAATTAAGAAAAGAAGGGAGCGATGATGAAGGACCTATGACTAGGAACACTTTGATTGGATCACCACTGTAAGTTTTGTAGAATATCTTGATGTTAACATTGATGTGGGCGTTGACGAGGGAGGATGGATGCGTTCTGACGTCAATATGGCATTATGTCAGAGAAGAGGGAAGAAATTACAAAATAAATATTTTCTTAGGTTTGTTACAGTAGTTTCTCATCTTATTCTTCTTTTTTTATTATTATTATATGCTTTTTTTAGTTTTATATTAATTACAAATCAAGATTAGTAATTTGTAAGTCCTGAAAATTGAGTTATAAATTTGAATTTGTTTAATATATTTTTTAATGTAACTTAATTATTAAAATTGTACGTTGAAACTGATAGCTGGTGAGAGAAAATGTTTTTATCTCATTTTTTCTTAGTGATATTTAATATCTAAAAGTTACGAATACACATATAATAACATACATATAATAATAATAATAATAATGGTTAAATTACATAATTTTTTCTTAAAATGTTAAAATTTTTGGATCCAATATAGTACTTAAGATATCTATCAATAATCTGAATAAAAGACAAATTGCATGTAAACTAATATTTAGAATCAAATCAAATATTATTATTCACATATTTATATTAAAAGTATAAATTTATAATTTATTTTAATAAATATGAATATATTATATCTATATATAAAAATTAATCATTTTTCTAATTGATTTTAATAATCATATTATAGGTTTTTTTTTCCTTTTGCCTTCTAGAAGTGAACATTCACACTTACTTAACCACTTGGTTAAGTTCATGTCCAGTGGGGATCTTCTTTTGGTTCTCACAGTAATTTTTTAATCTAAAAAATCTTAAACAAAAGAGTAACCTCTAAAATGTGTCAATCTAAAATCAACTCAGATCATGTGGTAATCAGAGCATGGTTTTAAATTGTGCTTATCTTTTCAGAGATGATTTTTGCCTTTAATTTTCAGCACATTTAAATTCTTGTCTTTTACAATTCCATATTTTTATTCATTGAGCACTTTAAATTATGCTTTTGATTTTTTTTTTGTCCATTTTTTTTCCTTACATCTTTTTCTTGAGTCTATGTTCTTAGTGTTCTACGAGTCTTAAATTCATTCTACTTATTTTGATTTTAATTGTGAAGAGCTACAACAAATTAGAAGTTGTCTGAGTAGTGGCCGATTTAATTACAATTATAGACTGCAAGTGTTCATATTAATTGAATCCCAACCGAATATCTTTTTTCTAAAATTAAAAAGTGAATTAAAATATGCATGAAGAAAAAAAGGATACGAAAATTTTGAATCCATAAAAACAAAGAGAAAAACAAATTGAGAGCATTCACATTTCAATTTTCACATTGCCAATTACTAAAGAGGATTCTAAGTATATGGCAAATTGTTTTCATACTTGTAGAATTTAATCCTTCTTGCTTTCACAATTTCTAGGGACATTAAACCTTCATAATTAAAGGTTAAGTAAGTATCTTGGAGTCTTCCTAAGTGATTTTCTTGTTTATCTTCTCTAAGTTTTGTCATTATCTTACTTCCATTTTGGTTTAGCTTTCTTTCTTTCAAATTTTCTTGCTGGTCTTTAAAATTTTCTTAAAGTTTTGTTAGGTTTCTTTGGTGAGCAAGTGAAAAGAGCTTTGACATCTTTGACTTGAAGTGTTGCTACATAGTGTAGACCTTTTTAGAGTGCAAATCTTTCTTGAGTGAATTAAAATTTTTCCCTCCTTTACTAAATAGCCGAGTGATACAAGTAAGTGAGTGGATTAAATTGTTATTTTCACTAAGTGTTTTCTTTCTTTTCTGAAAAATTATGGCTTATTTGTCTTCGGGAGTGTCTTCAAAGCTACAATCACCTAAAAAAGAACATCTTATGAGGGAGCTTGCGGATGCCAAAAGAAGCTTGACCCACAAAGAAGAGGAAATGAGGAACCTAGTGGAAAGGATGCAAAGATTATAAGAGACTCAAAAGGGACAAGCTAGAGAAAGGAGATGGGAGTTGATGCAATCCTAGCTTGCATTGCTATGAGTCTTTTGTTTTGTATTTTGGGGTGTGGAATTTGGTGGGATTGGGTGGGTAAAATGAGTGAAAGAAATTGAGAAGTATTGGTGTACGGAAAGTGATAATGAAGCTTAAGAGACGTTAGGCCAACTTCTAAGAAGATTCAAGAAAAACACTAATAGAAGTGCAAACTTGAGAGTGAGAATTTGAAGAGAAATGAGCTAGCAACTTGGGCAGTATTTCATTATCAATTAAAATCTGATTTACAAGGGGGCTAGCACTTGTATTTATAGTACTATGGGCAGCCAAGGTGCAAGCTTTAACCCTAAAAACACTCTTCAGATGGTCTAGAGTTGCATTGGGTCCAAGGAGGCCCAATTGTAACTCTAGCTAGACTCTTTCTTTTTCTATTTACACCCTACTCTAATTGGAAAAATTGACCTAAAAGATGGCCTAAGATAATGGCCGAAATGCAAGCCCAAAATAAAGCCTATACTACTTTGTACAAATTTATAAGACTAGGAAATTTGGAAGAAAAAGTTAAAAATTAAATCTCTATAAAAATAAAGTTTTTTGAACTCCTTCTTCTTCTTCCATTCTTCTATCCATGGCCCTAGTTAAAGGTCCAATATGTATCCTTCCGGATGGTCCTCCATTAGACCATTCCTCTTGAAAAAGGGATTTGTCCTCAGGTCCTGAAGATGTTCAATAACAACAACCTCTGTTTATTTGTTATTTTGCTCCTGGATCAAATGTCAATCTACAATAGACATCAAAACAAATATTGTTAAAATTAAGGCCCTTAAACAAGACGGGATGAATTGTTTTTAAACGTTTTTTTCAAAGATTAAAGGTATGAAAAAAGTCAAAGAAGAATCATACCCAAAGGAATGAAAGAACACAAGTTATAAAATAGTTTTAGTTGAATTCCAGGAATTCAATTGGCTGTTTATGCGATTCAACCGGTTGTTTTTATCAGCAGAATACAAAAACAACTAAAAGCAGTTATAAAAGAGTTAAGGGAGAGAAAGAATCACACAAACTATTTTATACTGGTTCACTCTTACACCAAGAGCTACATCCAGTTCCCAGAAACCTCTGGGTATCCACTAAGTTATTAAAAACCACATTCCAAACACAAACCACCAAAGAAGTGATCTTGATCCTCTCAAGAACACACACTTCCTTTGGCACACCACAGATCAGAACACCCTCTGACTCTGTGAACACCAGTACTTACAGAATTACAAATGAAAAAGAAATAGGATTGATCACACCTGGTACAAATAAAATCAAAGTACACAGTTAGTCCTACTTCACTCTTAGAGAATTATCCAAAGCCTTTAGCAATCTTGGAGAAAACTTTATTTCATAAACTGATCTTGTAAGTGTTAATGTTATGAGCGTAAAACATGACATATATACTCCAATTAGAAGTTGAAAATATTTATTATAAAAGAAAAATCAGTTTCAAATCATTTAAAGCAGATTTAACTAACTTAACAAAATTCTGTTAAGGCAATTAAAAAAAATAGTAGGTTGTTTTGTCGAAATAACCGATTGAATTGGTTTGACAGCAAAGTCAACCAAATTCCAATCTGCCAAAACCAGTTTCAAAAACCTTAAGTATGAAACAACCGATTGAAACGATAAAACAACTGATTATGTTTCCTGCTTCTTCATAAAACACTCTTTTAAAAAAGATTTGAATAAAACCAGCTTTGAATTCAAACTAAGAGTGAATTAACAAATTCAAACTACCCTAGAACACACCCAACTAGGCTACAATCAGCCTTCAAGCAATCCGTGGAGATTTTGAGTCATCAAAGAACTTCTTCAACAAATATGAGATAATTTTAGTTATTAAAAAAATTAAAACAAAAGAAAAGAAAACAGAAATAAGGTCCTTTATTTTTATAAAAAAATTTAAAGAAAAATATAGGACCATTTTCAAAAATATTTTTGTTCACTTTGTGTTGTTTGTTACCCAAACTAGGCAACAACATCACAAAGCGTTGTTTTTGAGATTTTTGTGAAGAAGAATGAGCATTATATAATTGAAAAGAAGAGTTCAAAGTATTGCAATCCCCCTTTAAGGATTCTTTTCTCAACTATGCTTGCAGGGGGTGTACTCTTCTTCTTTGTGGGTTTCCTCTTCTTCCTTTTGAATCAAACATTCATCTGTATTTTTTGTGGAGGAACAATTTATATCCATATCTCGTTCAGCTTCAGACACAATTTTTTCTACAAGAACTTCCTCGCGAGGTTTTTTATAGAAGGAAAAATGTTATCAGTATTTGGTTCAGCTTCAGACAAGGACTTTTCTATCCTTTCCTTTTATATCATCACTTTTTCTCTCTTTTCTTTCTCTTATCTATCTCTCCTTTCGTTTTCCTCTCTTTCTCTTTTTTTCTTTCTCTTCTTTCTTTCTGACAAAAGCTTGTAATTTTTCTTTAAACTCTTTTTTCTCTTCTAACGTATTATTTTTCTCCTTCTACAAATTTTTTTCCTATTCTAACAAGCTCTTTCATTTCTTCTATAAGCTTTCTTTTTCTATCATATGAAGGCGGAACAAATTTTCTTCTCATACACGCCTTTAAATCACTCAAATACTCTACTTTTGATGTTGTACCAATTCTATCATCAAATGGCCTTTGTTGCCACCAAGACGTAGCGTATTCTTGAAAATATAGGGTAACCAAGAAAAATCCAGTATATTCATTCACTTTTGTATTTCTTAAAAGTTTAATCAAGCTTTGTCTACTATTCTAAATAATCTTCAACATTTTTGTTTCCATCAAAGTAGGGAATGCATAATTCAAGCTCTATAGAATAATATAAACTTATAGGCTCAAAACACCCCTTCCTTTCTTTGGATAATGGGAGTTATAAATCTTTCTTCTATGAATAGGTCTTTCTTCTTCAAAACTTTTGTCCTTATTTTGGTTGAGAACCATTTTGCCAAACATTTATTTTATCTCATCCCATTTTCTATCTTTATCTTCTCTCAAAATTCTATTATCCTCTCTCCACCCATAGGCGTCTTCTTGTTCCCTATTACTTCCTTGTACACTTGATGCATGTAAATGACAACTCATTTTGAAATTAAAAAGAAATTATTTTCACAAAAAAAAAAAAATATTTCAAATGAGTAATAAAATATTTTCACATATAAGTTTTAGACTTGGTGAAGTTTCAATCAAGGTCAACAAGTCAAACTATATCCAAGTTCACTCCCAGAAAAGAGAGGTGAGTCAGTACGACTGCTTAAATATCAAGTCTTTCCATAGCCAGAGTTTACCTCGGATAGTGTTAACAAAAGTGTTTCCTCAAAAGAAACTTCAAAAAAAAAAATTTCCCTAAATGTGATGTTTGCAAGGCGTCCTAGTGATTAAAGGAAGATACTCTGCAAAAGGAGAGCAATCACCTAGGTATCACGAAGACTTATAAAAAAAAGGAAAGAAAGAAATTAAACAAAAAGGAATTAAAGAAAAAAAAGGATGAAGAAAGTAAACTAGACGTATCCTATGTGAAAGTGCAAGTGACACTTTGAGCCCCTTGACACATTTTCACCTACTAATGAACAGATTTGATTATTACAATGTCTTGATGCGATTGCTATGAGAGCATTTTCCCAAGCACAAAGAAAGCACGAAAATTAAAGACACTAAAGGAACTAAAAAGGTTTTGTGATACAAAGTAAAAAATAAAACAATATCTTTTGAATTCCTTTTCTTCAAGTTCTCAAATCTTCCTTCTCTTTATATCAACTTGATTCTTGTCTTCAATTGCTGCCCTCTCAAGTTTTTCATTTTTTTTTACCAAAACACAAACCCACCATAAATTCTCACAACTGAGACAAAATTTCACAAAAACTGGAAAAGAAGAAACATAGGGGATTTGAAAAAAAGAATTGAAACTCAATACCTAATAGAAACCTAACTCTAATGAACTTGTTAATGATCTAACGACAAGATAAGAGACTCAAAAACATAAAAGAAGAGAACAAAAAAGGCACAAAAAAAACTCAAACCACATAGATATTCATTGTAAAAACAAGAAACAAAAAATCAAACAAAGGACTACTTGATTTTATGACAATATGGAAACAACATGACTTTAGACAACTAAAAATGGATCATGAAATAAAAATGAAACCAACATCAACCGTTTTTACCAAAAGAAAATGAAAGAAGACTCAACAAAAAATCAAAAGCACACAAGATAAACTCAAAAAGAATTCCTAAACACCAATATAGATGGTTCAAGAAAGAACAAGTTATTTGAACCGGTTAAACTAAAAAAAAAACACATTTAAACGGTGGAAACACATTTAAAATGGATTCAAGACATTCTAAAGAATCAGAAACAACACGGAAATGGAAGAACAAAAGTTAGAACAACTTATCTCTTGAAGACCTAAACTCTTGATACCAAATGATGCAATCCTAGCTTGCATTCATATGAGTCTTTTGTTTTGTGCGGAATTTGGTGGGATTGGGTGGGTAAAATGAGTGAAATAAATTGTGAAGTATTGGTGTATGGAGAATGATAATGAAGCTTAAGAGAGGTTAGGCCAACTCCTAAGAAGATTCAAGCAAAACACTAATAGAAGTGCAAACTTGAGAGTGAGAAATTGAAGAGAAATGAGCTAGCAAGTTGGGTAGCATTTCATTATCACTCATCTTGGAGTACCTCCTTCTCCAAGTGGTGTGGGATCTCTCCTCATAAGCTTTCTTCATCCCTTCCTATTTATGATATCATATTTGTCTTTTAATTTTGGTTATCACTTGTCTTTCTTAATCTTACGTTCTTTCCATTTCCACAATTTACATTCATCATCATAATCACCATATTGTGTTTCTCTCTTTGCCCTCTAGAAGTGAACTTTCACAGTTAACAACTTGGTTAAGTTCGTGTTCAATGGGGATCTTCTTGGGTTCTCACCTTAATTTGTTAATATCAAAAATCTTAAACAAAAGAGTAACCTCTAAAATGTGCCAATCTAAAATCAACTCACATCAGTGAGGCAAGAAAAACTATCAAAATTTGGTATCTGGTGAAAGATTTCAACACCTCCTACAACATCTTACTCAGTTAGTTGTCAATCAATATATTGAGGGCAATCATTTTCACCCCACATCTGGCCATGAAGTTTCTGTTAGCCTCGGGAGACATTCGAACGGTACATGTAGTTCAGAAAGTGGCACGAGTGTGCTATGCGGCGAGCCTGAAGGTGGAACCGATCCCCCAAGAGGAAATCCTCTGGAGGGCGGAAGTCCCCTAAAAGAGAAGTTCAACCAGAGCACAGGGAGCATACGATTTCTCTCATCGACCTTGATCCCTGAACTGTCGAGCTGAGGCTCGAAACCAAGGAGGATCTTCGCCAAGTACCTATGCTCGACGAAGATTATACCACTTGCGTGGGAACAATCATAGTGGCTACCGAGGTTGAGGAAGTACACCAGTCATTGAAGAATAATGCATATATCTTTTCATGGACAACATCTGATATGTCGGGGATAAGACCGAATATCATCACACACAAGTTGTTGGTTTACAAGGAGGCACGACCGATAGCCCAAAAGAAACGCAAGCTTGGGGAGGATAAGAGGTTGCCAGCGAAGGAAGAGGTCGAGAACCTCCTATCGATCAGGTTTATATGAGAGGCTTGGTACACCACTTGGGTGGCCAACATAGTCATGGTCACCAAGGCTAACGGTAAATGAAGGATGTGTGTCCGCTACACGAATCTCAACAACACATGCCCAAAGGATTCATATCCGCTTCCTAGCATCGACAAGCTGGTAGATGGTGTAACCGAACACAAAATTCTCAACTTCTTGGACGCATATTTTAGCTACAACTAGATAAACATGCATCCAAGGGACAGGGAGAAGACCGCCTTCATGATGAATGGTGCGAATTATTACTAAGAGATAATGTTGTTCGACCTGAAAAATTTTGGAGTGACCTAGCAAAGGTTCATGGACAAGGTCTTCAAAGGGATGATTGGCGGGAACATGGAGGTTTACATGGAAAACATAGTGGTGAAGTTGGACTCATGTGACCAACACATCAAGGACTTGGAGGAAGTCTTTGAAGCTCTAAGGAGGACAAACATGAGGCTCAACCCGGAGAAGTGTGTTCGGTGTTAAGGGAGGGAAGTTTATGGGTTTTATGTTGACACATCAGGGAACTAAGGATAATTCGGATAAATGTCAGGCGATAATCAAGATGAGAAGTCCTCAGAATGTGAAGGAGGTGCAGCAACTCATCGGGTGCCTTACCGTCCTCTCGAGGTTCGTCCCTCGGTTGGTCGAACGTACTCGATCGATGGTACAATTGCTGAGAAAGGCAACCAAGTTTAGCTGGGATGACAAATGTGAAAACATATTCCAACAACTAAAGACATTTTTATCCTCACCAACGATGATTCAGAAGCCCAGACCCGACCAACCGATAATAGTTTATCTGTCGGTTTTGGAGGAGGGAGTCAACATGGTTCTCGTACAAGAGGTTGAGAAGGAGGAGAACGCAGTTTACTTCGTCAGCTAGACGCTCCACGTAGCGGAGACGAGGTACCAATGATAGAGAAGGTCACGTTCGCCATCGTCCTAATAGCCAGACGGATGAGACCATACTTCCAAAACCATACTATCACGGTAAGGACTAACTACCCAATCTTTAAAATTTTATCTAAACCAGATCTTGTAGGGCGCATGATAGGGTGGTATGCAGAGCTATCAGAATTCGATATCTGGTATGTAAGCGACAATGCGTTCTAGCCATTTATGTGGCCACGTGTATGCTCACGATGGAGTATGGTGAGACATCACCTCAAGACATTGTGTCCGGCATGCAATTCACAAGGCACGCAGGTCGCCGTGGGCGAGCAACTTAGTCTCTTCACTGAAACAAGTTCAGCTTGAGACTGGGGGGCTTGTGTAATGGACCAGAGCGCATAGAGCTCAGTTCTTGGAGATCAGACATCGGCGTCTACCATAGGCAGGTCAGCTCGGTCGTTACGTGGCTAGGGCTCGGGTATGTGCATATTAATTCTTATTCATGTATTGGTATAATATTTCTTATATAAGGCCTAGTAGGTCAGCGGAAGTGTGTTAAAGGTAGTGCATTTGGGTCTATAAAAAGTAAAAGGTATTCTATCAGCTTAAGCCCAAAGTGTGTTAGGGCTTGTTCCTGCCGATTGACTCACTTCGCCGGTTGACTCCAATGGTAGCCTTTGGCCCTTCTATCTCCGCCTGAGAATCGAACCTCCTTGATCAAGAAACCTCTCACCTGCAAACACAAAGGGGCACCCTAGCAGTCGTTTGCACTCCGACACACAAGTCAGTATTAGCACAAAGAAACACCAAGAGTGTATATTAGCTTCAGTCTTAGAAACTGTGTACCTTGCTAGGGTTCTTAGCACCCTTTATATAGGTTGAAACTAGGGTTTACCTATGTTTTGTTACTCTTATCTAGGGTTCCTTGGGGAACGTCCTTGCACGGCTATTTGCATAATCTTAGCGTATCTGACTCGTGAATTTTCCTTAACTAGAGTGCAACAAATAATAGAGTGACCGCTTGGGAACCAACTTATGCACCTAATCTCTTGCGCCATTGCTTTGCGGGTGCCTTAAGTATTCACGTGCCATGCATGCAGCTTTCCCTGGTAACCCTTGTTGGGTCTATTAGTGTCTAAGTTCAAGAGGGGAGGGGTGAATTGAGCTTATAAAATTTTCGCAAGAGCACACAATTTTTCAGTATTCCAGAGGCAAAAAGAACAGATTGTTTTTACATGA
>Ga0123341_1006277_pt1 | contig 10739 bp, 5 predicted proteins | sample Turbeapinknodule_FD_89959 | JGI IMG/M metagenome (GOLD analysis project Ga0123341, IMG submission 89959) | Root nodule microbial communities of legume samples collected from Mexico - Turtle bean Mexico pink nodule | ecosystem: Host-associated > Plants > Roots > Nodule | place: Mexico: Nepantla...
ATAGTATACCGTATATAGGTTGTTGGAAAAAAATGTTCATGTTTAATATTTTTGAAATAGTTATTTGAAAATATCTTATAAATTACATAATTTGAAATTTATTTTTATATTTAAAAATATATTTCAAATTATGTAATTTATAAGATATTTTCAAATAACTATTTCAAAAATATTAAACATGAACATTTTTTTCCAACAACCTATATACGGTATACTATATTTAATTTAAGTTTATAAGAATAATACAAATACTATAATATAATACTTGCTTTTCATTTTAGTGTTTGATTACCAAAATCTAATGCTAGAAATTTTAAGTTACAAGTAATTAACTTTCTTAGAAATTTAACTTTTAATCTACTTATAAATATGAACAAATAATTAATTATTGTTATTTTTCTATCTTATAAAAAAATTCTTTAGGCTCTTAACTTTTATTTATTTATAAGATTTGAATTCGAAACTTAATTTGTATAATGTATTACCGTATATGTAGTATTTAACTCTTAATACGTATAAATACATACCCATTGCAGAATACAATAAATAGTAAGTTGTTGCTTTGGAGCATCATAATCCAGCAAAAGAATAAGATGATAATCCAGAGCAAAAGAATAAGGTTAATGATACATTAATAACTTTAATTATGTCATCATATTATCTCTCAATATTATTATTTTAATATTTTTCATATCATTTAGTTATAAATTTATTTTTTATTATATATATTTATTTTTAAACTCATCACATTAAAAATTATATGCAACTTTAATATTTTTTAAACTATCATTTTCCATTTTTCAAAGAAAGAATAAAAGTTGCTTCACTCTCAAAAAACAATTTGTGTCAAAACAAAAAATCATGGAACAATAAAAAGCATTCAACAAAGAGCATGATTAAGATTTTAAAAACCCAAGCTTTCAGATATGGAATCATTGTCCCTCCGATTTGTGAGTGAGTTCATAACATAGCACCATGTAGTACCAACTAGAGTCATGGGAGAAATGAAATATTCTCTTGTTTGAAATCACAAGTTACATTGGATATGCAATGAGGCAGTGACAATGTGACATGTCACTTTCATGGTTTTTTTTTCTTTATATAATTTTTCTGATCCCATGTGAGTCTCTCTCGAAGGACGAGACCCTCCAACCATAAACCAGACAGGTACATACATGGACTCTCTGTAGTTATTTTCTGGCTTCTGGTTTTTGGTGCATTCTCAAAGTGGTTTATGGTTTATGGGATCTTTCCTTTCCATTCTCCTTTCACCTGTTTAAAAGGGTTGCATCACATTCTTTGAGGCTAATGATGAGACTAATCCATATCAGGGTGTTTAATCCAAAATGGGGTTAGGTTAAATAAAGCCAAGGGCCCATGGGTTCATTATGCTTATGATTTGCATGTGTTGCTTTCAAGAGAAAAGAGAGTTTTTTTGGTTGGTTGGCTGTTTTAGCAGATTGCTGTTCTGAGAGGCTTTGCAATTTGCAACCAAGGTTTGTCATTATGCCATGCTTTATTGGTGGAAGGGGATGTAGTCATTTTTAGCTACAGTGTTACATTCATACATTAATCTTTTTTACTAAAAAGATTATCCACACTTTTTCAGTGCTTCAGTTCAGAATCTGAGGATAAAGTCCAGAGACTTTTAGTTAATTGCTCCTGAGATTTTCCAGAACTCATTTTGATTTTGTTTTTGTAGCCCACTGGTGTTTTTTTATGTGATTTTCTGGGTTAGTTTGGACATTGAGCATCTTTGGAGGTTGTAAAAGTTAGTGTTTTTTTCAATGTGATTTGAGGAGAAAGATGAAATCTTTGAGTAGTGTAGGTCTTGGTCTAAGTATTATTTTTGGTTGCCTTTTGTTGGCTCTGGTAGCTGAGGTTTACTATTTGCTGTGGTGGAAGAAGAGGATAACCAACAGAGAGATTGAGAATGATTATGGCAACCCTGTGAAGGAATTGTTCTACATGTTTTGTTGGAAGAGGCCATCATCATCTTCTTTGAGGCAAACAAGTTTCACTCCTCCTGAGCTTTGTTCTTCAATGAGAATTGGTGACTCCCTTGTTCATAACCCAGAACAAGTTCATTCTCAAAGTGCAAAAGATTTTGTTTTCAAACCCTTTGGGGAGGATGGCATCGATGCAGAATACATGAGGCAACAGGACCTCTTAGGTCCTCCAAGATTCTTGTTCACCATAATAGAAGAATCAAAGGAAGATTTAGAATCTGATGATGGCAAATCTAAGTGTGACAAGAGTGGAAAAGGTTCAAGGGGTAGAAGCTTGGGTGATTTGCTAGTGGTGGAGACACCATACATGACACCTACTACTTCTCCACCTTTTTTCACTCCTCCTTTCGCTACTCCCATCAGTCCCTATAACCAGCACGGATTCAACCCTCTTTTTGAAACAGCAACTGATGCTGAGTTCAACAGATTAAAGTCCTCACCTCCTCCAAAATTCAAGTTCTTACAGGAAGCAGAAGAGAAGCTTAGAAGAAAACTAGAACAAGATGAACATAAGGGAAATGGAGATGAGGTTGAAGGTTCTTTCATCACAATAGTTGTTGACAAGAAAACAGAAAAAGAGGTTAATCACCATCCTCGTCCACCACAGTACCATTCAAGCACTTCACAGGTACTTCCCTTAGCTTCTTGACACATTCACCAACCAAGAAGAAAGAAACCGGCTAACACCAAAGTTCTGCCAAGTCAATTATGAGTTTTTTTCTTCATTAATCTTTCTAATTACATGTTGAACAATCCCACCTTTTTCGTAATGGGAATTTGTTTCTCCTCTTGAGTTGTCTTGGGATGCAGTTGTGGTTTAATCTGCTAAGCCAGTTGTGAGATGTACTACTCTCAATGTTTCATAACACCATATGGGGGACCATATTTTCAGACCATAAATGCTTCAAGGTGGGTCTGATGAAGTTGGAAAGTTTATTTTTATTTTATTTTACCAAAACTTACTAAGCTTTTAGTAGTGAGAAATGAGACAGAAAGATCAAGAAAGTTGTTAAAAAATGTCATGTCAGGGTAAATATCTCCAAAAATCTGAAATCTAATGACATGGTATGATTTATGTAATCAGTTTGCATTAAGCATTTGTTCCGTTGTGTAATTAAAATTCCAATGCCAATTTTTTTTTCCCATTTTAATGATGCATCTGGCACTGTCATGATAATTATTTTCAATTGTTTTTGAGGGATGAGATGGTCCAACCTCTTGCATACATACAAGTAGCTTTCTTGTGAGGGTAATTGAAAGAATTATTTCAGGGTCATCCTATTTTTTTCCCTCTCTTTATTAGCCTGCTAGTGAATGAGACATGAGTTACCCCAACATTGTCTCATATCATGTTTTTCTGCATATTTGTCTCCAAGTCAATTTTCCCACTAAACTTTTACTATAAAATTATATGTTTTTGTGATAAAAATCTGATGAAGATGAAAAAAAGGGTAGTGGTGAGCATGGTTAATGTGCACATTGCTCAGACAACGATCAATTCACCACTGAACTAAGTGACAAATTTGGTAAAAGAGAGACTCTGATTTTGTGGCTTTTTGGTAAACAACAAGAAGAGGTGCAATTGCCCGTGAATATGTGTCGTGGGTCATGACCGAAAGTGCCATCTTTTCTAACCCCACCACCACGTTGAAGAATCATAACAGGTCAGAATAAAGAATAAAAGATGGCTTTAAGCATAACCTTTTGTGGCATCTTTTTGTGTTGCATATTGAAGGTACACGCATGTATTTATCAGCCATTAACCTTCAAGTAGAAACCTAATAATATCTAGATTTTTTAGATTCATTTATACAATCTATGCTGGCCCTTAGTTTTTCGATCCAACAAGAGCTGCTTTTTTGCACCCTTCAATCTCTCTTGCCTAATTAAACACATATACACGACAAGTGGAGGATCAATATTGATTTGTCTGGTTATAAAGGAGTTATTGAATGAAACTCTGTTCACTGCATTTTTTATTGGTCTCACATCAATTTCTCCCATAGTAAAAAATGCATGAAAAAAAGTGTTTTTAATGAATTCTTTTCCCTAACATACAATTCAAATTGCACCCTTTTAGCCCCTCACTTGTATCATCTTAAAAGAATAGTTATTCTAGTTATTACTGAAGTGGAAAATAGTTGGAACTTGGAAACATTGAACAGCAAAAAGTAGAACAGTACTTTCATGCTTGGCCAACTTACTAGAATATACTACTTTTTTTCTCTCAAGATTCTCCAGCAACAAAGATGTTTTATTCTATACACAACTGCAGCTTTAATTGATGTTTTTATATTGTTGAGACAACTTTTAGTTGAAAACTATGTACTTGTAAGCAAATATAGCCAAACTTCAAAATTACTTGCACTGTGTACCATTGAAGATTAGTGACAAAAATGACAGATATTCATTTTCTTCTTACATCTGCGTTTTGGATATGAAAAATATAAATTAAATTACATCTCAGTTATGAATTCAACAGAATTATAATACAGTTTTTAGATGTTTTTGGTATCTGAAACAAATAAATGGTTAAATTTACAAGAGACAGATTCATAATTATACTATAAAAGTTGACTGTAGTTATATTAACCTTTGTCTTCATTTTTCTTATTTTTATGGATAAGTCTGAAACAATATAATTTGCAATCATAACATAACTCAGGTGAGAAAAATTATCCTAAATAGTTATAACTGAACTTATCTAAACAGTCACAATCATCAGCTTATTATTTGAGTCACTGATATAAAACTACATACTTTTATTTACATAATTTTGCACTTACCAATCACCACGCTGAACTTCAGATTAACATATTCAATAATAAACTTCGCCCAAAAGTGAATAAAACAAATGGAAGCAATTAGAAGAACACAAATAATGAGAATTAATGCACACAGATACAACAAAAGGAAGGGAAAATTTACACTCCACCTAAATTTGATAAGGAATAAAACAAAGGTCCAATAAGAGTGCATTTGTGCTGAGAGCTTGATATGATTCTCAAGAAATGTTAGGTCGAAAAGTGCATCCATTTATAATTCTGAGTTAGAGTCCCATTGCAGCATTTTCTGTAATTCCCAGTTGAGAACAAAGTGATTTCAAGCCAGATTCTTCCAACAAGCTGAAAGCAGTAAATCCATAGAAGGAGTGGTAAAGGTCTGGATACTCTCCAGGGAATTTGCTGAAACCACCATACTGGTGAAAAACAAAAAAATATATAAGCACCAACATGAGTTTCTAAACTAGTTCAATTACTGATATCACATAAATAGTTTACCCCTTCATATAAGACCTGAAAATAGAAAAGAAAACAAAAAAAAAAAAGATCTTGAGATGAATATAAAACCTTCATTTCACAGTTGTTAAGTAAACTTGGCTTTTCTTTTCCATTGGTGGACTAAAGTACTAATACAAAAGAACAATTCCTATCTAACCAAAATAACTCTGTCTGACAGGTATCATAGTTACAAACTTGGGAAGGTTACAAGCTTTAGATTCTTATTATTTTTGTGGGCTAGTTCCATCAGAGTACCAAATCCATGTGTAGGACACAATTATAACTTGAAGGATTTAAAATACTAACTTCCATATTCTTTGTATCTTTAATCCAAACAAAACATGCTAGTACTGCCATGGTTAACATTTAGTTGAGGGGAGAGGTAATTGAAGAGGTAAAATGATTGTTCAATCATAAGGTTGAGAGTGTAAATAAAATAAATGGAGATTCTTTTCATCAATTATTTTATGCTAGGAGAGGGGGATTAAATCACCCCAAAGAAAACTCAAAAGTAAAAATAAGTACAGTAGTGTCACAAACTAGGAATAAAAAAGAAAAAAAGATACAGTATAACTAGAGATTGCACTCATCTTTCCTTGTTCTTTGCTAATACTAGCCCTCTCCTTTCCCTTCTAAAACTAAATTGACCAACTGAATATTCTTGTTCTTTCAACATCACGGATACCATAGATACTCTTTTACTTCTTTGATAGAAAATATGGCTAACCCTCTAATCTAACCCAGAACAAAGAAATTGTGAATTGCTACAATTTTCTTTTTCAACTAGAATCAAAACACAGAGCATAAAATACCAAGATGCTTTTGACAATAGTATAATCCTAACATAGAAGTACAAGAAAGACACAACAGGAAAATAAAAAACGAGAAATGAAAAGGCAGTAACTTGTGTCATTCGTAATAATTTAACAAAAATCAGGTTTAACTTAAATCACTATCACTACTTACTTTACCTTTCATTTCCTATCATTTTTGTGCTACAAATATAACATACCACAGAAAATTTCCTCCCCCTAAAAACGTACAACACATTGCATGGGAAACTGACTGGTAGATGCTGTACCTTATATTGACAAGACAGCAAAAATCCACGTAGAGCCTTATGGTCAACAAAGTTGCTGCCCCCTAGAATCCTTAAAACGGCTCCAATCCTAACAAACATATATGATGCATGTCAAAGCTTAGAAAACAGGCAAACAATGCAATGTCATAGAAATTGATAAAGGGTGCACAATTAGCTCACCAAAATGCATAACATGTATCACTAGATTTATTTGGCCTACCCTGAAATCCACCATCAGTTCCCTGCCTCTGAAAAGGAAGACAGAATTAATGAAGTCTTGATCGATGGACAACCAATTCAAACACTAAAAGTTAACCAAGCTTTAAGTGATCAATAAAGAAAATAATCAAGCCATTATTTGAACAGAATTTAAGAATAAACAGCTCATGCAAAAGACCTTTGGTCCAATATTTCTGTTTACAAACTAATACGATCTAATCCCCTCATATTGAAAAGGTTTATATGTACAAACCTGCAAGATCCAGTCCAGCAGTAATGGCACATCTATTAAAGATGACGAAGCAGAACTAGAGAGAATATTATCTTCAATGAGTCCCATTAATCGGAGAGATGCAATAGCACAGTAAGTTGCACCACCTGTGACACTAAAATAAGTAATGTTGATAAATATCATTTAAGAATTAACAAACATTAAAAATGGATGAAGACCACCTTTCAAGATACATGCTCAGAACATAAAAAACCAACAGGCATGAGCCAGAATCATCAAGGAACATAAAATTTAAATTCAATGGCGCATGAGCAGGTTGTTATCATTGTGCCTGTAACATAACTAGCCAATGTGAAACACTGCAAGCCTACAAGTACTAAACTGGTCACCTCAAGAATACAGGACAGCAACGAAATGGTCGGTTAACAAATTGACAGACAAAGTCACTCCTAGAAAGTGAATACTCCAAGAGTAAAAAAGAAATGTTGACCATAGTTATTAGAATCATATGATTCATGATTTGAATCATGCAATTTTATATGATTCATGTATCATGTACAAATTACAAGTCTTGCAACATATGAATGAATTGGAGCGATTTTTCCCTTATCACGATTATGAATTACAAAAGATTTAGATATTCATTGCTTTTTATATTTTACTTTTCTTTCACCCTTTCTTAGAAAACAAATGAATAAGTCAAATGAGCTTAAATTGTTAAATGAAAGGAACTAAAAGAGCAGTACTAAACAAACCCTGTTGGATTGATCGTTCAGATGTCCTATTTTCAATCTTATGAAATAAGGGTTTCACTGTCCCACTCACTCATTTTTATCCACAGTGTATTTTGTTGTACCATTGCTCTGTTTTCAGTCTTATAAACCAGAAGCTTCACACACTAAGTTATTACTCATGATTTTGTTTTGTGAGGCTTTTGGGCATTTTGTGGTTTAAAATTATTACATTTGACTACAATATAATATATCATTTATATATGATATATTTCAAGCTATTTTCAATATGTCCCTCAATCTTAAGATTGGATATGATTTGTGATTCACAGTTTGAATTGCAATTCAATAACCTTAATGATAACAGAAACTATGAATAAAAATATTAAGGCTAGTTCAGAAGGCAATCCACAATCAATATTTTGATACTCTCAAACGTCAAAACCAATTTGTCCAGCCAACCAAAGGAGAAGAAAGAAAAACATGCCAAGTGGAAAAGAGTTTGCACTCTTGAAGTTTCATACTTAATGTGTAGGATTTCATGAAACAACTTTAAATCTTGTGAAGAGTGTCTTCGAAAAGGAAAATATCTCCTAGTCAGATAGTAACAGTATTAAGCCCTAGATTTCAACCTCCTACCAACCAAACCAATGTGAAAAATATACCAAACAAATCTATCATGTGATGGTCAATAAATAAACTTTAGGGAAAAGATTCCAATAGTTGATGCAACTAACAACATTGCAATGCCTTACTCACAACATTGAATCACATCTATATTGAGACAAATGATTATTTCAACTCACCATGAGATTCTGCACCAGGAACTAATCCAAAGCCACCATCATATGACTAGAAAAATAGAAAAGAACAAAACGTATCAATTTCATTAATTTACATTTCAACAAACATAGTACAATCTTGAGATAATTCTCTTATTCCTCCACCAGTTGACACACCAGGTTCACTGTTCACATACCTGGCAGCGTAATATGTAATCCTTCGCTTTCTCCTTATCCATGCCACTCCAGTTATTCAGCATGAAACAGACTGCAGCTGATACAGTCAAATCAGTTAAAAAGACATATATCAGTTCCAGAATTATTACTCAATCAAATAGCTAGCATCGGCATTTCATAACTTTGTTTCTCTTACCAGCACAATATACAAACCTAAGATCAGTTTCTCCTCCAGTATGAATGGGAATGAAACTGTCAACATAGATCAGAGAGATAAGGAAAAAGAACTAGAAGTAATTCCACTAAAGTATATCATAGGGGCATAAATCTTGACATTAACCTGTGGCACCATATTCAACCAAATTGAAAAACAGCTGTGAATTTTACATTTTCAGCATTGCATAGGCGTAAAGGCCATGGATCTAATCCAAGTTTCAAAACTATACCTTCCATCAGGCTGTTGAAGGTTCCTCATAGAAGACACGACTGTTTCAGAATCATGGTTGGATAATTCATAGCCAACAATTTTCAATATAGCAATGCCACAATAAGTACTGGCCAAGTGACTGTTGTTGTGAATCAAAACCTTAAAAAAGAAAGGAAAAATAAAAACATAAAAAAATCAGGATCCTTCAACAAACAAAAAAAACTTTTGGCACTTCCAAATTTCAAACTTTTTCCATACCCCATTCTTATCTGGAGGAAACTGAGAAGTTTTGGACCCATGAAAACCATAGAACTGTCCTGCAGCAAAATCCTTCAAATGGGTCAATTAAAAATCAAACTTCGGAGATCAAATCGAGCCAACAAGTGCCTTTGCACACATACCATCGTTGAGATCAGCCTTGGCACCAGGGTGAGCTTGGAAAGACAAAACCCAACTGACAACAGCATCCTTTGCAACCTTAAATCACACAAAGACGAGACAAATATGAGGTTACATATGAATAAGGAATGTAACAACAAAAACAACATAGAAAAATGCAAAAACATAGGAATAGGATGATTGTCAGAACCGAGTGGAGAGAGTTGAGAATGTCAAGTCCGGAGATGACAAAGTAAGCGAGAGTGAGATGATTGATCTCTTGGGTCTCGTACGGAGATGGGAGCAAATAGTACATCAACTCAAGAAAAGTAGCATGAACATCTTTCTGCATCATCTCCAAGCCACAACACTCTTCTTCTTCTGTGGAATTCATCACTTCTGATTCTCAATTTCACTATAGTGAAATCAGAAACATATCCAACTAAAAAAACAATTACTCAATCAAGGTTTGAGCAATTCGGGTAAAAATAAAACAAAACAAAAACCAAATGCGTTATTTGCGTCTAACAAACAAATTTATCCTTTTCCTTCTCACCGTTTTGATGGAAAAGAAGATGATGAATGATCATATATTTTGTTTGTGAACAGTTTTTGGTGAATATTAATTTTCAAATTATTACTTTATGCTAGTGAATATCATAAGAAAAGAATTTAATCCTATAAACATGAAGAATCTAAGCAACGAATCCATGACTTCAAAAGATCTAAAGTGTTTCGTTTGTGAAAATTAGGGTTATACTTCTCAATCTCCTTGTTATCTTAAGTTCTAGATTCTAGGTTTTATACATTATCTTTTTTCCATATGTATATTGTTTAACTTTTAAACCAATTAATTTTAAAATGTTTAGGAAATTAAAGGATTCATTATTTTGTTATTTAATACATACATAAAAGTTTATTTAATACAAATTTTAAATAATTATAGTGCCGATTAAAATGGAATTAAACCATACTAATTGTTTTAAGATCCTCGAGCATTAAAAAAATTCCTTTTTCTTCCTCATGTTTAAAGAAATATCATCTTACTAAAACATTAAGTATTAAGGCTTATGATAAATGGAAATAATGAATATAATTTTTTTATTGGTTGTTGGATTCAAAATCTACCTTTTGTATGCATTAATACACAATTTAAATACAGATTTTGGCTTAGGGTTATAAGAGTAATAAATATAATGTTTTTTATGATGTCAAAATTCTTCTTTTAACTTAGTTAAAAACATTTCAAGCATACTACCATTGATTTAGGGTGTATTAAGTCTAAAGTACAATTATTTTATGATAAAAAGAAAACTTTATTATAACTTCTCTTCTTGATTTTTCTTTCCACCTTCACAACAAAAAAACTACCAGTGGCCTGTATTAAAATCAATAATTGAGATATAATTAAATATAAGCCAC
>Ga0123341_1006278_pt1 | contig 10738 bp, 9 predicted proteins | sample Turbeapinknodule_FD_89959 | JGI IMG/M metagenome (GOLD analysis project Ga0123341, IMG submission 89959) | Root nodule microbial communities of legume samples collected from Mexico - Turtle bean Mexico pink nodule | ecosystem: Host-associated > Plants > Roots > Nodule | place: Mexico: Nepantla...
AATTAAAATTTATATGTATTTTTGTTTATTGTAACATTTATGAAAAAAAAATATTACTATAGTCATTAAAATTTATCTATTGTAATATTTTAAATAAATGTAACTATGTTAGTATAGATAATAAATGGTGTAGAGTTCCATGTGTTTGTCTTGCATTGATAGGGTTGGGTGTAGTGGTTTACTATCGTATCTACCTTGTGAAGATTATGAATGGCCACTCCCATTTGACACTTAAATGTTGGCTACACTTTTTAGTGACATCACCTCCTTAGATTGACGTTATAGGCATTTTCTGGATAATTTTCTGCTTGGTTTGATCAAGGGGCCAGCATGCAATGTCTCTTCTGCCAAACAAAAACGAATCACATTAACGCCATCACGTAAGTTATTATAAATGTTGTTTCTCTTTTATACCGACATGGCCACAAACTTGGGCTTATTTGCTTGTGTAAGTGTTAGTAAAAGTAACATTCAGATTGCCATGGACAAAGCAGCTAACCACTGAAGTTATTTAAGATGTACATGTTTACATGACACGTCCTTACCAAGCAATAAATAATTTCCGCATGGAAAAGCAAAACCAAATGCTGGTAAAGCTTGGGTGAATGATTCTTTCGGGTTACAAAAATAACTGCCGTGGTTCAGTTGTAATAATCAGACTACACATATCACTCATTGACACTGCCTCTTTCTCCATGTTGATGAATGATTTTCCTTTTTCGTTTATAAAAGTGGATTTGTTAAGATCTCAGACCCTACCTTTCAACTAGTTGTACTTTCAAGTTATTTGAAGTAGTTTTGTATTAAAGATCCGATATCAACTACAGATTAAGATATTTTATAGTTTATAATGGATAAAAAACCTCAAACGGATTTTATGAAGTTGAGTTAGAGGGTTAAAGTCCAACTTTTGATATGTTATTGGAGCCATTTCCAGTCCATCCTAATAGAGTTTGTTAGTCTTATCCGACTATCTGTTATTAGAACACCCATAAATATATAGTCTTACGCATAAGTTGAAAAGTTTTGATAAGATCTCCCACATTTACTAGAAATAAAAACATTTCATAACTGAGTGAAAACCTCGCGAATTCTATAAGATTGAGTTTACTTCTTAATATTTTGTATGTAAATAGACGAACTTTCACTTGTTTTGTTTGTGAAATAGCAAGCTCCCACATAATGCATATGGAATCTGTACGTAATATAAAGAAAAACTAAACTATCCCCAGCTTGCTTGGTTCATGAATTAATTTGGCAGTCACATTCATTACCAATGACATTTGCATGGTAAGAACAAATTAGTACAAACCTCATGAAAAAGCTCAAGTATAAGACTGTGGTACTCAGTAGCGTTCATGGAGATATAATAGTTCAATAGACTACGAAGATCTTTGGCGTCTTGAAGGCGGTTGGCAGTTATCATCTCCATCATGGACTCTCTAAAATCTACTCTTGGATCATAAGAGCTCTTCTCCATTGCTACCATTACAACAAACTTGGTCCCTTCTCTGCTCTGCTGTCTTCTTCTCTCTGCATGACTAGCTTCCATCCTTTCTCTAATAATTTGGTCAAGTCTCTCTTGCACCATGGCATGTGCAAGGCTTGAAACAGAAGGGAACCTATCGGAGGCTGAGCTTTCTGCTTCTTCAGAAGAAGAAACACTGAACCTGCAGCTGCAACACAAGGCCTTGCATCCTCTTTGTTGGACCTGATTCTGCTTCTGCTGCTTTGAAGCTTTCATTGTAGGACACAGACTATGCTTTGAAGGGAAAAAATTGTGTAAAAATAATCACTTATGCACAATTGACAAGTGGGGCACAGCAGCGAGTAAATGATTATGTTTTGTTTTATGAACATTCAAAACTATAGACTAGGTGTTAGCTTGATGGGCAGATGGGGGACATGCCTTTAGTTAATTGAGCCAAAGATCATCATGTTTAACTAGACTTATCATGATCTCAACCCTTTTAGGATATTATTAGGTGTCCTAGCTTTTAAAATTTGACCGATAAGGAAGGGGCGTGACTCATTATAACCTCTTTAATAAGAGCTAGTTGATGACATGCCTTGTAGAACTCTACCACACTTTGCTTAGTAATTTAGCACACCCCTTGACCCAGTTTCTCTTTGAAATTGAGAAAAATTATGAAAGCAGTGGATGGCCAAATGCTAAAGTATACTAGTAGTTGAGATAAAGATGTCTAAATTCGTTGTATTATACTTCAATGATGCCTTCTTTCCCAATATTAGATGCTAGAGATGAATCAAACAAGTTCCTACTTCCTAGCTTTTGTTTCTGGTTTCTTGTTAATCGAAATTTCAGATGCATCAAAGTGCTTTTGTGTGTAATGGTTGGTAATCAATTATGGAGAAAATCCAAAAAAGATACACACAGCTAATTAAGAATCTCTTTAAGAGATTTGTGTTTGTAGGCTACACATGTACAAAGGCAGCAAAACTGTTACGTAAAGCAAAAGGCCACCAGGTGATTAGCATGTGATTATCATTGATGAGTAAGCCATTTTTGTGAAAAATATGATCCTCGTTTGTCTGCATCATGAAGGTAATTAAATGTCATTAATCAGTACAACCAAATTGTTTATGCATGCCTCGAAGCACATGTTGCTATAATCATTCTTACACACTAATCATAAAGCTAAAGCCTACGTCCCCCCCGATATGAAAGATACATAAAATACCCAAAACATGAAGCCAGACTGTCTCAAGTTTTTGCTTTCTTTAGAATAAGCAACAGGGTGAAAATAATGAATGAGCACGTATGACTCATTCAAGCAACATAAGTAATTTCCATTTCTTTATATTTTCCATTACAACAAGTCATAGCTACCCCATGCATCAATATTTTTCTTAGCATCACATTATAAAGCTAACTCACTCTAGTAAGGTAATGCAAGTTCAAGAAAACTACAACAAAGTTTAAGACAGTATAAAGAGAAATATTGAGAATTTTATTGTTGGTGATATGCACGATGAGAGATCCTAACAACTTGAGAAAATACCATTTTGCCCCTTATTCTAATTGAGATTCTCAACCATTACTTCATTTTGCCTTTAACAAGTGTAGTCATAGTCATCAAAATATTTAAGTTTGGTGCTATGTTTTTTGGGCTTGCTCCTTGTTATTGGACTTCTCATTTGTACTTCATCATGATCTTCTGCTACCTCGTCTTTGGCCATAACATCCCTTTTCTCTTCAACAAACACCTTGTCCTCAAGGTCCAATATTGTATAGTCCTTAAGCAATGTGTCAAGGTTCTTCCAAGTGGTGTCTTCAGGGTATAAACCTTGCCACTAAACTTATGCTTCTGTTGCATCAAAATCTACAAAAGTTCACCAATCAAGTACAACAAGGGGTTGCAACTTTGGTTGATTATTGAAAGTTGTTGATGGTAGTTCCAATTTTGGTGTCTCGTTTTGATTATGGAATAGTTTCAAATTTGAAACATGAAAAATTGGATGAATTTGAACTCCTAGAGGTAATTCCAATTCAAAGGCCACTTCCCCAATTTGTTTGACAATGCGAAAAGGACCATAAAATCGTTGGGCCAACTTTGAGAATGCGAAAAGGACTGGCATTTGATCATCCACTTTGAAGGGGTGAGGCAGTCTCTTCTTATCAGCATAATACTTCATGGTAGATTGTGCTTTGAGCAATTTGAAACGTAGCTTATCAAGTAACTCATGTCACTTTGTAAGATTTGCATTCACAACTTCATTGTGACTAGTTCTTATGACATATTGGGACAACGAAGGTGGTGGTTGACGGTAAAAAATCTAATAAGGGGTAACCCCAATGGAGGAATGCTTTGCTGAGTTGCAGTGCCACTCTAGCCAGTGTAAATATTTTCCTCACAACTTCGTTTCAACATGGACGAAAGCTTTGCTCCAACATTTTGTTAACTACCTCTATTTGCCCATCACTTTGTAGATGATAAGTTGAGGACATTCTCAATTTTGTGTCACTCATTCAGAAGAATTATTTCTAGAAATTACTCATAAAGACAGGGTCCCTGTTAGAAATTATACTTTTAGGCATGCCATATAACTTGCACACCATGGAAGCAAATAATTCAACAACCTTAACAACTGAAAAGTTTGTTGGAAGCATGCTGAAATAAGTTGTCTTTGAAAATCTGTCAACAACAACTAAAATTACAGAATAATTTTAGTAAGAAGGGAGCCTTGTGACAAAGTAACGAGATATATCCTCTCAGACTGTAGTGGGAGGAGAAATTGGTTGCAATAACCCATAAAGTAATTTTGTAGGCGACTTGATTTGCGACATACAACACAACCTTTAACAAATTCAACCATGTCTTTTTTTATTCCTTTCCAAAAGAAATTATCAGTGAATCGCTCACAAGTTTTAGGTATTCCAGCATGAACAACAATTGGTATGGCATGAAAATCCTTCAAAAGGACTTGCTTAAAAGGGATTGACAAGGAATGTAAATCTTTTCATTATAAAAGATAATCCATTTTACAATTTTAAATCTTGGATGTTCCTTTGGGAAACAAAGCACTTGTTGGTACAACTGTCTGCATTATAAGTATCTTGTATCTTCGACACCAAATCATATTGTGGCACAGTCAACCCCATCATTTGCGGTGAACTCCCATCTATCCTGCTTAAGGCATCGACTATTATGAATCTCTGACATGGCTCAAAAGCTTCGCTTCCGCGTTTCAGACACATGTCGGATACATGTACGACACAATGTCAAACACACTTTCTTGGGTTGGACACAATCCAACTTTTGAACATGCTGAAGATGACAAGGTCCACCTCCTTGGACATGTTTGTCACACAAAAAACTAGCAAGAAAAGATAAGACAACGCCGTGAATTACAGTGACCACGTCGTTTCGCATAAGCTCATAATTCCCTACTCTCCCCATGAAGTATAGTAAGATAACGGTTGATGGCACTGGGCGACGGGGGAACGTGAACGATCTCTAGAATTTCTTTGGAGATGGACGACGTGGCCACAATGACGACGATGCGGTAGAGGGAAGTTTTATGGTAGTGGTAGCAGCGAGAGGTGATGCAGAGAGAGGTACAAAACAAAGAGGATGAGGGTTCCAACAAAAGTTACCTTTTATTTTGAATTTAATATTATTATTTAATTTATAGTTTTCAATTTAAATTAAAATGTGATTTATTATATAATTATATAATATTCTGCATTTTATTATAATTTAAATATTATATTTTATTTAACTTTGTACCGTCCCGTCCCCAGACGTTGACCAAAGTCAAAGTCAACGATTAAGTCAAAGTCAACATATAGTGAGACCATTCGAGGAGGCCAAGGAAGGAAGTCGACAGACTGACCGCTTGAGGCGTCGCCAAGAGTAAGTGGCGCCAAGAGGAAGCGACGCCAGCATGAGGTGTCGCCAAGACGAGGCATCACCCAAAATGAGGCGCCGCCCAAAATGAAGCATCGCCAAAGTAAGGCGTCGCCAAGAGAGGGTGTCGCCAGGTTAAGACGTAGCCCAAAACAGTAACAAAGAGAAGAGAAAGGTGGCTTTAAGGCCATAGTTCTAGTACCAGTAGGGAATAACCTGACTCGTGAAGTACTCATGCCACCGCTGGGAGGCCCCTGGGATAGATACGACCCATGAAAGGGCCACGCCCAGGGGCAAGCCACGTGCTTAGTGCGAGAGGAAGGTAGATACACTCCCAGGGGAAGTGACTAGAGGTTGGGGGGTCTGAGTTGGCACCCAGAAAGTCACCCCATGCGCCAGATGCACTTCGAGGAAAGAGGACTCGCACAATGGAATAACCCTAAGTTGGGATACGACGTTGTGAGGCTCTCTGCGTAGAATAACGATCAAGTCAGAAGAACACGTGACAATAAGCACTGGAATATCAATATTCTCCTGAAAGTTCGCTAAGGTACGCGTTAATTTATTTTACGTATCAAATGTTTCAAGGCATATTTTTATACACTTTCAATGCGCTTTAACGCGCTTTAAATGCGGGAGGTGTATAAAAAGGGGCCTTGGGACGTTTGAAAGGGATCCAAGTTTTGACCTAATTCTCACAGTTTACACAAAGTCACAAACCCTAGTTGTTTCACGGCGCACCCACTGTGCGCACAGACAATTAGGGCACACAGTATTCGTTATTCAGTATTTTCGACCATCTTCAGAGCATCCAGTCACGGTGTTCCGATACGGAGGTGTGTCCCCTTTGATGTTTCTCGCTAGCTGACTTGATCGTCGGAGTGCAAACGGCCGCGAGAGCGCCCCTTTGTTCACTTCTTTTCAGGTACCCACAGACGGAGCAGAACGAAGGTGCCCTAGCTCGCGAGGACGAGCCACGCATAAAGACGACCCTGGTCAACCGGCGGGAACAAACTTTATTTCTATATTACAAACATAAATTATTTCTTATAATTTAAATCTATTTTTAAATAGTAAATTATTTTTTATTAAAGATAATATCTTTTATAATAATCATATAAAAATGGGAAAAAAATATTAAATAACCTTAAATAAATATAGTATATTATAATATAAAATAAAAATAACCTTAAATAACATAATACACACACATATATATATATATGTTGTGTCTCATGTCCTGTGATTTTCAGTTTAACTGTATCAGTGTTCGTGTTGTATCTGTGTTTATGCTTCATAGATCAACTACTCTAATACTTGCTCCTGGTTTATACATAATTTCATAAGTATACCTAATCAATTTGGACAAGTAGTATTTTTGTTCAGCCATTTGCACCACTTGCGTCATCAATTCCCGAAGACTCTGTTGTATGAATGATGAATTTTCTGCCCAGAAGGTAAGACACCATTTTTTGACAGTTGTGTGATTTCATGCAACTCCCTAACACATGTAGAAGTTGAAAGAAACTTTGGGAATTTTTTTTTATTAAAATAAAAAATTGGGTGGTTATTCTGCATCAAAATTGCTCCCATCCCTTGTCCCGATTTGTTTCTATTATGAAATCCTCTTGGAAGTTAGGCAACATCAACACGGGAGTATTAGTCATAGCATCATTTAGCTGGTCAAATGATCGTTGCGCTTCTTCAGACCAAGTAAACGAGTCTTTCTTCGGTAGGTTAGTGAGAGGATAAACTATAAAAGCATAGTGTTGAACAAACTTCTAATAAAAACTCATCAACTCCAAAAATCCACGCAATTGTTTAATGGTGGTAGGTGTCGGCCAAGCAATCATTGCACGAATTTTCTTAGGATCTGGGTCAACACCATCCCTGAATATTATATGGCCCAAGTACTCTATTGATTCTTGGGAAAACACACACTTGTTCCTCTTGAGAAAAAATTGATTAGTCATAAGGTATTAAAAAACAATATCCAAATGAGACTATAACAAACTTACACAAATAGGGTTGAAACAATATATTTATAGTTGACTAAATGAAGCAGGTGCATTACACAACCCAAAGGACATCACCAAAAATTCATAGTGACCTTCATGAGTACGAAAAGCAATTTTTTGAGTGTCACCTGTGTTTAGTCTAATCTGGTGGTACCCTGATGTGAGTTGATTTTAGGATTGCACATTTTAGAGGTTTCACTTTGTTTAGGATTTTTGAATTAAGCAGAATATGGTGATAAGCTCAAAAAAGATTGTCACTGGACACGAACTTAACCAAGTGGTTAAAGTAGGTGTGAAGGTTCTCTTCTAGAGAGAAAAAGAGAAAACACAATTATATGGTGGTGATGAAGATGAGGTGCGAAATTTAAGAAGCAAAAGATAAAGAACAATATAGACCGAATGGAAAAGAAGATAACACAAACAATGAAGATAACCGTAAGGAATGGAAGAATAAAAGTAAAAAGATATGAAGAAGCTTATGGAAAAAGGAAAGTGGTCACGCCACTTGGAAGGTGGAAGACTCCAAGATGAGTGGTGAAGAGCCACCACTTAAAGTGCACTACACTTATAAGATAAGACCAAAGAATCTTTAGGAGACAAAGCTCACTAATCACTCAAGCAGAGTTTCTTTTCTATATTCAAATTCAAGTGTGATTTACAAGAGGCGAGGTACCCTATTTATAGATAAGAGTGTCTTAGAGAGGAAGAGAGGAAGGGTAAGAGTGTAAATGACTACACGCTTCTAGAAACTAGGTCAAATGTGAGCACATGGGGAAGTCTTCTATAGTCTAGGTCAAAGGTGAGCCCATGGGTGTGTTTCTAGAATCTAGATTAAGGTGTATTTTTAGAAGCTAGGTTAATGTGTGTTTGGCACAAGCCCAATATACTAAGTACACCCTCTTCTAACTTATTCTTCTAATTGAACCCCAAAGTGAACCCAATTTATTTACTTAACTTGTCTTGTAAGAAGACTATAAGGTACAGTAGTTGGTATTATGGTTTATGTCCGTTTGTCCCTCTGTTGAGGTTCTTCTGAGGTTTGGTGGGGCATTATCTTGTATGTTGAGATGACTGACCTAGTTGTGAAGAGTCTGTGGTGTCCTTCGTCATGTGTTTGTCAAGTTAGGTTGCATCATACCTGGAGCGTAAATCCAGCTTTGAACATCATTGTTTCCCATGGAGTTCGTCGATCAATTCTTCAATTGATGGTGGCAAATCGATCTTTTATAGTAATCGCATTGAGAGACCTATAATCAACACAAAACCGCCATGATCCATCTTTCTTTGGTACTAGCAACATTGGAGATGATAAAACACTATTACTTAGTTGTATAATTCCCTCGGCCATCATTTCTTTGATTTGACGCTCAATCTCGTGTTTATGAAAATATGGATATTTTTAGGGTCTGACATTTACTATATTTGACCCTTCCAAGAGGGGAATATGATGATCAGTTGCATGAATATGAGGAAGGCCCTGCGGTTCCTCAAATAATTGGGGGTATTTACTATGTATTTCATCAATTTTTGGTCTCGACGAAGGTTTATGAAGCTCTTCTATGGAGGAAGCAATTGTAACTTGAAATATTCTGTTATGTCATTGGTAGCAATCATCCTTTTGATATGATGTATAGTGGCTTATTGAGGTGTTTTCGGTGTTGGCCCTTGAGTTAAACTAATTTCCCCTCTCTAATGAACTTCATTGTCAATTGTTCATAGTAAGTTAACACCGACCCCAACGTTGTCAACCATTGTACCCCTAATACGATCTCGACCCCACTTAATGTTGATGTATACAAATCAACAGAAAATGTGTGAGAGCCCAACTGTAATGGTACCTGCTTGCAAACAGATGAAGCAACTGAAGAAGGGAGGAGGTAGTCCCATAATACAATTTACTAGTGATTCAAACTGATTTTGGTGTTCTCGAACGGTTGAGATTTGGCAGAGTTTGAACATGGGTCCTTTTGGGTCTTCAAAATGTGACGGTGTGAAACGAACATCTAAAGCATGCAGAAAATTCTGTCAAGTTGAGATTAGGTTGTTGTCATGCATCCACTAAAACCAAGTAAGGGTTGCTCCTTCCATGGAAAAAGAATCCAATTGAAGCCTTTGGTCCTATGGAGTCAGGTGGTAGTAAAAAAACTGCTTGATTTTGAAAATATATGCTAATGGTTCACATCCATCAAAATTGAACATATCCAGTTTCAAAAAGGTTCAAGTAAAAGATTGAAGGGTGAAATCGTTAGTCGCGATCTCTCGGACTCCAATTTGAAGTGCCATTTGGGTTTCCAAATTGGTTGTGCGAGTATCCATTGCTTCCTGAAAGGTTTTCTAGCTTTCTAATAATTGCATAATGAAATCTATTCTTTCATCACTTTTTTACACAAACATGGTGTCTCCTTGAGTTCGTTTCTCAACGAAAGCATCAAAATGAAATGCCTATATTACAGGTTAAGCTTCCTCCAAAGATAATAAAAGGACTGAATAATTCTCTGTTGTTATTTTTATGAAAGGTTCTCATACATATAGCAAAAAAAGAGTAAACATTCCAAAAAGGACATGTCTCAAGAAAAAAAAAAACAAATCTATGAGATATCCTAACAACTTGAGAAAATATTATTCTGCCCTATAGATTCTCAACTATTACTTCATTTTGTCTTTAATATTGCAATTATAGTCATCAAAATATTTAGGCTCGGTGCTATGTCTTTTGAGTTTACTCCTTGTTATTGAGTTGCTCATCTGTGCTTTATCTTGATCTTTGCTACCTCCTCTTGGACCATAACATGATATGTAAGAATACATTAGTACAATAATCCTAAATATAAAGATAAATAATGAAAATTTATATTGTTGATGATATTTTAGGAATAATACAACTATATGAGGGTAATACTTAGAATTAATGAATAATAATTTATAAGCAATCACAATATATTATCATCTTAATATAAATGGTATCGTCTTGAAAGTAGTAATAAAATGATCATAATTTATAAATACAACAATATTTTTTAAATATTTAGATAATTGATAAAATCATGTGAAAATTAAATATCTTAGTGAGATAAAATATATATAAAAAAAAGATGGCAAATTGGTGAAATAATTATAATTGAATTATGAAATATAAAATATTAATTAACTTATTTCAAGTTAATAAGATTGATGGTTTCAATATATTTGAAGAAATGGGGTGAAATATTGAAATATATTTTAAATATCTTGATGCGGTTTTAAAATTGAGATTGTTTCTTCGAAAAATGTTTTACAATGCATGAGATTGAAGATATATTTATTGAATGACTCAACGTTGAATGGTTAATAACATGCTAATAATTGTAT
>Ga0123341_1006279_pt1 | contig 10738 bp, 6 predicted proteins | sample Turbeapinknodule_FD_89959 | JGI IMG/M metagenome (GOLD analysis project Ga0123341, IMG submission 89959) | Root nodule microbial communities of legume samples collected from Mexico - Turtle bean Mexico pink nodule | ecosystem: Host-associated > Plants > Roots > Nodule | place: Mexico: Nepantla...
ATATTTGAATGTATGAATGATATTAAAAAGCTATATAAAATATAATTAATACTAATAATTTATAAATATTTAAAACTTATGTTCACATAAATTAATAAAAATATTAAAAAATATTATAATAAATTATTGTTATTATTTAATTTAAATTTTATAGTATTATTGTTCTCATCGATTGACCTGGGTCGGATTTTGGTGGTGGACTCTAGGTCGACTTTTTTTTTTCCGTTGTTGCTGCTTTGAGATGCTAATAAAGTGAGGGAAACTCCACCTGTTGATGAGATTCCGACGATCAGGTCAGTGAGAGCATATAGATATGAATATGGTATATGAGTATGGGTGTAGTATCTCAAAATTGTACTTACCGTTGTTCAAGATCTTGTGGCCCTTTTTATAGCATTCGTAAATCTCTCTTTAGGAGTCAATAACATAAAAATACTTTGTCAATGTATCCCCTTTATTTCAGGGGTACAGGTAGAACATTATCTCTAACTGTTTATTTTCATTAAATTGCAGAGTAAATATTTGTGTCTAGCTGATTTAGTTATTCATTCAGTTGTTTTTATTTTAATTGCCTTATTAATATGTCTTTTTCAGTTGCTTGGGCCGACTACTTGATGCGTCATTGAGCCTATTATTGTTTTGGGTCGAGTTAAGTATTTTGCCTTTATAGACTAGACGGATCAAGATAGTGCGCTTAAGTGCTCAGGTCGGGCCTCGAGCACGTCCGACCAGTACACAGTCCCTCAGCCTCGAGCCAAGCATGGCGAGGCGAAGATGCTTACCTGTGCCTACTTTAAAAAGACATTTGTCTTAAAGGGTAATTGGTACACGATTTCCCAAGCATCACCTGATGGGACGGCTTCATCACACTGATTATGGTGTGCACACGTGTTGTGCCATCAATGGCAGAGAAAACTTGTCGTTTTAACTTCCCCTTTCGAAAAATAAAACCCATCCCTCTTCAATACCCTACTTTTTATTCTGGGATAGAGTTATCAAAGAGAAAAGCAAACTCTTTCTCCCTATCATAGCGCCACCTTGCCCCATCATGAATCACCGGAAAACAGGTATTTTTTCACCGCACAAACCCTCTTTTGAGCGTAGTTATTACTGTTTGTTATTGATTTCGATTGGAGAATGCACTTTACTATGCTTCGACTAGTTTGTACTATATATATATACATTTTTTTTTAAACTTTGCTTCGTATTTTCATTGTTATTCATGTCTTAGTTGCTTTCAAGATGGATTATAGCTCTGCTTACCCTTGGGCCAAAAAAAATTGCTTAAAGAAACCTCTATTTTTACTACTTATTTGAAAATTAGGGAGTTGAGGGAATCAAAGGCCCTAAGAAAAAAGGATGAAAACTTAGTAAAAGTTGTAGTATGTAGAGAGGACGAATCGATATGTAGTGATGAGTCATTAGACCCTGATAGACCATTCTATTTCTTCTATGCTACCTTCTTTACCAAAGTCTTGTTGCGTCTTCCACTCTCGATTTATGAAAAAGAGTTGTTAACCGAGCTAAACGTGGCCTCTGCCCAACTGCATCCGAACAACTGGGCGTTCATCCGGGGCTTCATCATTTTGTGTTCCCAACTCGGCATTTTGCCGACTATGGAAGTATTCTTTTACTTTTTCGAATTCAAACAATCTAGTTGGCAATTGTGGGCCTCCTTTAATGGTGTTTCCGGGAGAGGTCTGCTTACCCTTTTTCAATCATCCTACAAAAAATTTAAAGGTCAGTTCATAAAGGTTCATGCCTTGGTTGGAGATTCATCTTTGCTAGATGGTTTCCCATTGTATTGGTCGTCCCACCCTCGATTTCAAAGTGCTCGACAACTTGAAGACCTGTTCCCAAGGGAACGAGGTATCTGTGAATTTATGGAGAACCTAAAGGTTGTCTTTGACACGCCAACACTTTTGACAAAAGAATACCTTCCAAGCTTTCTCAAGGCCTATATTGGTATACCTTTCTTTCAACCTCAGCTTTTAAAAGATCTTTCGATTCATGAATTTTGAAACTATCTTTTTGTTTGTTTTGCAAAGAACATGATTTCTTCAATCAGCAAGGCCGAGCTGACCGAGCGTGCAAAGTGGATGAGGGAGGCCAAGGATTCTTTGGTGCCCAAGAAGAACCCCTCAACTGGTGTTGTTCGCGTTCAATCTGAATAGGACGAGCACACAGCTTCTAGACTCGTCTTTAAGAGAAAGAGACCAGAAGTTTCCCACCCCTCCGAGCACTCACACTCGAACGGTCAAGCTCCTAACCAAAATGTTTTAACCATCCAAGAGTGGGAAGTTGTGGAAAGTTCAAAAGGAAAAAATTTATGGATCCAAGCTTTGACATCTTAACTCACAGCAAATCATGCTTCCTACTGGACGAGGATAAGGCTAGGCTGGCGATTTATGATGAAGATCGACTCCGCCATTATTCTAAGAAACTTCTTGGCCAAGCAATTTCCCTGGCGTTCTTGGATGATGTCAAGGCAGAGGATCAAAAAAATTCTAAAGACAAGAAGGCTCGACAAATTGCCGAACTCCAACGGAAGATTAAGCACCTCCGTGCCGAGGTCGCCGAGGTTAGCTAGCAAGACTCAAGAAGGGCTTGTCTTGTCTAAGGAGAAAAACGGTCTATCTAGTAAGATTGAGAATTTGGAGAAGAAGATGGGAGATGAGATAACTCGAAAAGAGAATGAGTTCTCCAAGATGGTAGACACTTTGAAAGACGAGGCGCCCAATCCTATATCGTTGGCTTTGAAACCACCTGCTCTTGTCCATCCCATAGTGGACTTCTTCGAGCTAAACCCATGCAAATAGATAGTTGATGGGAAACTCGTTGGGGACTCTTAGTCTCTAAAATTGTGAACAATATTTGTTGAATCAAGTGTGTTCAAGCTTTCAAGAATCCAAACCCTTTGAAGGTTGATGGAAGGCAGGATGTGCTTGTTGTTGCTGATGTGTTTTAGAATAGGATTTGGGGTAGATTATTTGTGTTAAATCCACTCTTGATTGAATCCAAAGCTTAAGCATTCTCAAACCTTTTAATTGAAAGTGTTTTTCAAACTAAGTGAAAAACAGCCTGTTGTTTTGTCGAAACAACCAATTGTTTTATACTTAGGTGTTTTTAGAAAGGTTGAAAACTATTTTTGATGGTTGACTTGTTGTCAAACCAAAACAACCGATTGATTCGAACATTCAACCGATTGTTTGTTTTGGGATCATAACAGAAAACTGTTTTGTGCTTTGACTGAGCTTTAAATGATTTTATAACTGAATACGCTCCAGTTTTAAATGCTTTGACCAGTCTTTGATTGCAATAAATAGTTTGTTCAGATTATGTAACAAACAAGAACTTAGTTTCAATCAAAGAAAAACAAATTTGAGTTTTTCACTGATTTTGCTTTTGAAGAGTTGGAGATTGCTTTGATCAAGAGAGTGTGATATAGGATTTTCATCTTGTATTGATTTCATATCTTTTTTGTAACAAGTGTAATCCTTTTGTACTTTGAAGAAACTTTGTGGGTGAAGCTGAGAAGTGTTGTGTGTTCTTGAGGTTGTCAAGATCAGCATTCTTAGTGGTGTTTGTGCTGAGCCATTGGAAGTGTGTGTCTTGAGGGGATCGAGGTCACTTCTTTGGTGGTGTTGTAAGTAATCTAGGGTTGATTGCTTAGTGAATTCCCCAGTGGTTTATGGGAAGACTGGATGTAGCTCTTAGTTTAAGAGTGAACCAGTATAAACCTCTGTGTGCATTCTCTCTATCCCTTGAACTCTTTAAATTCAGTTTATATTTGTGAACTGGTATAAACAACTGATTGTTTTTCTAGTGTTGTGCTAAATTGCTTTGTGTTTTTTGGCAAACTGATTTCTTAATCAACTTTTCTTGAAGTGATTTCATTCTAGAATTAAAAGTTTGCGAAAACCCTCTTTAAACCGTTCACCCCCCCTCTAGTTTAAAGCCAAACATTCTAACAATATTTTCACCTTTACGTGTATATTTCATGTTTGAACTTGGACGACATTTGGGATGTTAATCGTTTTGTGTATCTTAAGCCTGTGACTTCCTTTTTAATTGTGCCCTTTTTAGGGCATTGATACCTTTGCTTATAACATATAAATGAATGCTAAAAGTAACTTCCAAAATAAATTTTCTCACACTAAGAGTAGCACAGTTAAACAAATTGCGAATTGCTAACCTAAGTTTAAATGAAGCACCCAAGGTGACAAGAATAATTCTTAGCAGCAAGTTAGGTCGTTGTTGGGTTGTCCCTTTCAGGGTCAGCCCAAGGTAACCATCCCCAAGTTAGTCTGACCTTAGGGTTCGGCTAATCGGGGTGTATAACGATATGTAGAAGGTGACAGTCCTCGGGTTAGTCTGACCTTAGGGTTCGGTTAATCAGGGTGTATAACGATATGTAGATTTCCAAAAAAAAAATATTTCATGGCGACCTTATTGAAAGACCCCCTTTACGGGAAAAAGAGTGTCACAAAAAAGAAAACATAAAATGTTTAAGAAACATCATAAATAAACATCTTAACTGAAATAGAATTTGATACTTGTCGCGTTCCATGTTCACAAGATGGTTCCCTCGTCCAGAGTTTCCAACCTATAAGCTCTGTTATCAAGCACCTCGATTATTCGATCCACTTGGTGAAATATTCAATGGCAACGATGAGGTATATCATTTGACATAAGGCTAAAGGGAATGGGCCCAAAATATTGATACCCCAAGTATGAAAAGGCCATGGACTGGAGATAGATCACAACTCTTCTAGCGGTGAATGGATCTAGTCGACATGCTTTTGACATTGTTCACATCTCTTAACATATTTCACACAATCCTCCTTCATCGTCGGCCAGTAATACCTTGCTCGAATGACTTTCAAAAAGAGAGAGAGCCCACCGATGTAACTGACACAAATGCTCTCATGTAGTTCTAACATTATCCGCATGCATTGGTATCCACTTACACAAGTGAGGAGTGGATAAGTATAACCGTATCAGAGGAGATGACCATCCACCAAGGTGTACCGACTAGCGTTCTTCTTGGTAATCTTGGCCTCCGTCGGTTCGGAAGGGAGTAGTCCATCGGTGAGATATCGAACGTATGATGTTAGCCAAGTGTCTACCGCACTGATCTGCATGATCTCAACGTGGTCATCTTCGGGAGGCCCCTGGATGGTCGTCTTTGGTGACCTCAGGGTTTCCTGGATCACATATCGATGTCGTCCCCCTTTCCCTGAGTTGGCCAATCTGGACAATAGGTCCGCTCAAGAGTTTTGTTCTCTAAGGACATGAACAAGGTCAAAAGTAGAGAAAGCAACTCTTAGAATCTTTACATACCTGAGATATGAGGCTAGCTGCGGGTCTTTAGCTTGATACTCGCTGGAGACCTGCCCTGTTACGAGCAGTGAGTCGCGATTTACTAACAAGTGGTGAGCTCCCAATTCCTTTGCCAACAACATTCCTGCTATTAGGGCCTCATACTCGACCTGGTTTTTACTCGCCTTAAACGTGAACCTAAGGGATTACTCGATTAGAACCCCATTTGGTCCCTCCAGGATGATGCCAGCTCCGCTTTCTTGTAGGTTGGAGGACCCATCGACAGAAAGGATCCATAGGAAATCATCTGGATCGGGTTCGGAGCCTTTGGGTGAGAACGTTGTTATGAAGTCTGCATATACCTGGCCCTTAATCGGTCCATGCAGCTCATAGTGTATGTCAAATTCTGATAACTATATGGCCCATCACACTATCCTCCTTGCAATATTGGGTTTCTGAAGGACCTTCCGAATAGGTAGGTCGGTCAATACCACTACGGTGAAACTTTGGAAGTAGTGGCGTAGTCGTCGAGCTGTAAAGACCACTGCTAAAGCCGCCTTTTCGATAGTCTGGTACCGAACCTCCGCACCCTACAACACCTTACTTATAAAGTACATTGGTCTTTGTGCCTTCCCTACCTCTTGCAAGATAACCGAGCTTATGGCTCGATCGGTTACTAAAAAGTACTAAACAAATAGGAAGTCCCAGAGTAGGTTTGCTGAGAACGGGCGGATTAGCCAGGTATTCTTTTAACTTGATAAAAGCCTTTTCACACTTGTCGATCCAAATGAAGCAGTCGTTCTTCTTGAGGCAATGGAAATAAGGATACCCCTTATCGCCACTAGCTGATAAAAAAATGATAGGGCGACCATGCGCCCAGTCAATCGTTGTACCTCCTTTACGTTGGTTGGGCTTCTCATATCCATGAATGCTGCACAATTATCAAGGTTTTCCTCTATTCCTCTTTTAGTTAGTAGGAAACCAAGGAACTTCCCTGCCTGGACACCGAAAACACATTTGTCAGGTTTTAAGTTGTGTCTTGATATAGTGGCGAATAACTCCTCCAGGTCGAAAATATGCCTATCCACCTTCGCTGAGGAGATAACCATGTCGCCCACATATGCTTGAAAACAGGATTCAGTCCATGAGTCTCTGGTAAGTTGCCCTTGCATTCTTCAATCCAGAAGGCATGACCTTGTAACGATAACTAGCGGTTTCGGCCATGAAATTCATCTTACTCTCGTCCTTCAGGTGCATCCGAATCTGGTTGAACCCTGAGCACGCATCCAAAAAACTTAATAAGCGACAACCCGAAGCGCTATCTGTTAGGATAGATGGCTAAAATAAGAGGGGGTGAATTGTTTCTAAAACTTTTTCGCAAATATATGTTTAAGAATGAAACTTTACCAATCAATATAGATAAGCAATTCAGAAAGAAAATTCAACAAAGATTCAAAAAACAGTTTTAGTATTTTAATCGGTTAAAAACACGATATAACCGGTTGTTTATGTTACAGATACAAAAGCAGTTTGTAAGGCAGGAATATCAACCGGTTGAAAATACGAAATAACCTGTTGTTTATGACAGAATATCAAACAGTTATGAAGAGAAGAGATAGAGAGATTTACATACAAAGTTTATACTGGTTCACTCAATCCCGTAGCTACATCCAGTCCTCAGTCAAACCACTGAGTATTCCACTATGTAATCAATCACAGATTACAATAACACACACCACAAAGAGGTGACTTTGAATCCCACAAAGCCTACTCACTCTCTTTGAACCAGCACACACCTCAAGCCAGAATCACACTAACTTTACAGGATTTTACAATAACATTTACAAAATGTAATTTGAACAATTACAAGAAACTAAGAAAGGGTAGAAAACACCTAGATTACAAAAGACCAGAAACCCTATGATCAGTTCTTGAATCACAGCAAAGCTCAAAAGCAATCTTGCTAGACTTGAAAACTTCTTTTCACAAACAGATTGTAATATCTCTTTTTAATCTCAAATCTGAGTGTTAAAACTTGTATGTTTCTCTATTCATTTGTATGTTACACATTTGAAAGAAGACTATATTTATATCCTTTGAAAAGCTACCGTTAAAGGCAGATTTGAACAACTGAGTCAGTTAAAACAGGTTTTCAAAATACTATTATGTAAACTCACTTTTAATCGGTTGAAACCACAATTTAACCGATTGAATGGTTTCAGCAGTTACACAACTGATTCAAAAAACAGTTTTAAAACTCATTTTCCAGATAAGTGACAAACAACCGATTGTCTCGAAACTTTAATCGGTTGTTTTTCCCTTTGCATGGAAAAACACTTAGTTCTTTAAAACAGATTAAAACAAGCTTTGTGTAGGAATCAAGACTGATCTTACATAAATTCTAAACACTCTAAACTATACCCAAACCAAAACAGCAAGGCTTCAAGTTTCATCTTGGATTTGAAACATAAAAGCTCCTATCTTCAACAATCTCCCCCTATTTGATGGAGACAAATCCTTGGTTGCTTTGAGGAGTTGTGTTTAGAATTTAATCATCACCTCCAGTCATAGATAGAAGCAAAAAAACACAGAATATTCTTTTCCCGAGGTTAGAGCACCATAAAATAGTTTTCACAGCCAAACTAGAGTGAAAAACAAACCATAGGTGCAACAGCAGAAGAACAACCGATTAAAACGCAGGATTAACCGGTTAAATTTATCAGAGCAACAAAATAGCTTCTATCTAATGTAGTGAATAAAAGCAAATAAAGGTGCAGATTGTAAATGATTACATCCCAAAGCACCAACTAATTCTCCCCCTATTTGTCTTATCAAATAGACAAAAGGAAGGATTAAACAACAACACATAAGAAACAAAGATAAAGCATTCATGAAAGAAAGCTAGTACACTTTAAAAAGAAGGACTATGGTCCCTGCCAAACTGCAGATCTGAAATCTGGTTTTGTATGACCTCAATCTATTCATCCAGATTTTCAAAACGTACATCTAGACCCTGGAAGTTCTGATCGAATTGCTGAAATCGGTTTTGGCACATCTCATAGAGATTGTTTTGTTGTTCAGCAAAGCTATCCATCCGGTTGAGCATAAGTCTTTCAAAGGATGTCATTGAGGTGATTCTTTGTCCCCCAACATCAGTGCTAGGTCCACCATAATCAGTAGCAGCAGGTTCAGCAACTTCATCTTCATCATTGATTCAACTTGGGCCAGCTTGATCACCATCCTTGCTCACCCATCTCCCACCAATTTTGGTAAATCCCATTTTGCATAGGGATCCATTGTTGATCTCACTTGAGGGCTTGATGGTTTCAGCTAGTTCTCCCTTAACATCTATACCAAATCTGGATATATGTTTCCAGTAAGCTCAAGGAATCTCTTCAATCTTTGCTCCTTGAGGAGACTTCGCACAGTGAACAAATTATGTTGCTTCATCCATATGAAGGAGACAAGCTTGGGTGTGTTGATAGTTTTCCTACTTGTTTCAAGTAGAAATTTGTTGATTTGTTCTGATTCTCCTGAGAACCACCCTTCAATCTTCCCACCACTCCTAACAGCCCTGGTTTTCATCCTTTTTGCCGATCGAGGAGTTCCAACCATTGCTCAAATCAGTGAGGGACTTTGGCACACTGCAGAGAAAACTTATACCAGAGAAAAAGAAGAACAATAGGTTGTTTGTGAAAAACAGCAGGTTAAAATCTTTATTAATATGGCCAGAACCCTTGGTCAAAGATGACATAACGTTGGTTGTTTTCAATACTGAAAAACAAATCAAATCAGAGCCATAAAGTTGTTTGTGTCAGTCAAAACAGAAAGTGCAGAAAATCACATGTTGATTTGACCAAGCTTTAAAAGTAGTTATGATTTCCAAGATTTGAAGGAATCTAAATTGTAAAGAGCAGATACAACAGATGTAAATTGTATTCAAACAAGCAATCAATGCAATATTGACCTCATATATCAATGGGTTTGAATAGAAACACAAATCAGATCTCAGAGATTAAATGCAGATTTTCCCAGTGCTAACAGAGAGCAAATAGTCGGTTGTTTCGAGGAAATAACCGGTTAAAATTTTGGGACAGCAAGGAACAACCAAACATCTTTCAAAATGATAAGAAGTGCTAAAGACATTCATACCTTTGCCTTACCTCAACATTTCTATAAGCTCATGAGGCCAAACGAAGCCAAAACATAGAATGATCATGTACTACTTACTTTCCATAGGACATGAGCTTGAGTAAGTTGGATGTTTTTGAACCATAGACATTGCTTTGATCAATTTTCAACATAGCCTCTGTTATTTTGAAAAGTTCTTGCAAAACAGTATTTATGCATGTACAAGACAGGTATAGCAGCAGGATAACAAGTTACACATAAATCAGTGAAATCAATGTTGTAAACCAATGCAGAGTTATTACAAATCAGTGTGTGCACAGATTATGAGAGCGGCAGATTTAATCAGAGAGGAGCATCATTTTTTAAAGCTATTAAGATAATCAAAACACATATAAACTTCTTTCTCATGACCAACAACGTGATTTAAAGGCAAATAGGTTTAACCATGCATAAGCAAACTTGACAACATTATACAAAGATGTCAGAGGAAAAACAATTGGTTGTTTCGAAGAAACAATCGGTTGAAATTCTGTAATAGCAAACAGAACATAGAAAACCCAAATCCTTCACCAGAATCTGAGAAACACATATACATGTTAAGGAACACATCATTTGAATAATAATAGAGCATATATTAAAAACTTTATGGACACACCAAATTGAACTCAAGAAATATTGTCCAAGCAAAGAAGAAAGATAAGAACATATCTTGTTAAGAACATAGTGCACATTTGATAAACAATTCTACAATCCATAACATCAGTTCTAACACAAGAACCTGCATCCATGAAAGCCAGTTTCAACATATTCTTCATTATGAAAACAAAGTCTCTTGTTGTTTTTCCTTTTAGTAGTCATTCTTCAAGCACACAAGTAATTCTTGGCTGCCAAGGAACCCTAAAAGAAAATATTAAGAAGCAAGATTTGGTCCCCTTATGAATTTGGGTCCATGAGTGTTAGTAGCAACCTTAGGAACCTTCAAAATCTTAGGCACCCATTTTAAAATACCTTTGGAAATAAAAACTTTTCTTATTTTACAAAATCTAACAGAGTGACCCTTTTTCATGCAGTAGAAACAACAAACAACTGGTTGTTTCGTACTTTTAACCAATTGATTTTTAGTAAGGTTTTGCTTGAAGGTTGTTTTTGTACTTTTAAAAAGATTCTGAAAAGCTAAAGTTTTTGCTTTGTGGGTTAAAACCCAAACTTGATTTCCCAAAAACACATTGTTGAGAAGCTAAAACATTCTCAAAATTTGATTTCCCTTTAGAAACAATATCAATAG
>Ga0123341_1006281_pt1 | contig 10736 bp, 8 predicted proteins | sample Turbeapinknodule_FD_89959 | JGI IMG/M metagenome (GOLD analysis project Ga0123341, IMG submission 89959) | Root nodule microbial communities of legume samples collected from Mexico - Turtle bean Mexico pink nodule | ecosystem: Host-associated > Plants > Roots > Nodule | place: Mexico: Nepantla...
ATTAAATTCTATTGAAAATGTTTGAACCATAGTAGTCATGGTGTACTTCATCCAGATAAGTTTGGTCATGACAAACTTATTTGGTGTGAATAGTCTTTACCTATAGTGTTTTCTTGAGTTATTATTTGTGAAGTTAGTTTGAGCATAGAAATAAAATTCAACATTTTAAAGGATTTGAAACCTAACTTATCTTTATCATTCCAAGTAGCAGTATAAGAATCTTATTACACTAAAAACTTTTTGAAAAAATTTCACTAGAGTGTTGATTACAAAAGTAGTTTGACCATTTTGTTCTAAAAAACAACAAACAATATTAATTTTAAAGGAGTTATGAGGGGATTGTTTCAAAATATTAAGTATGTTGGCGACCTATTACAAAATGTTAACTTCTTTCGTGTGTTAGCCTAAGATTGAAATAACAAGTGAACTTTAGAAATGAGAAAGAGTCTGAGGGTTTAAATAGAGATTTTGAGAATACTTTGAAATTTTTTCACAATAAGAAAATAATTAAATGTTTAAGGGCATGGTTTGAAAAAGGTTAATTCAAAAAGACTTTTCACAAGATGCTTGTGTAAAACAACGAATGAGTGATACAAGATTAATAAATGGGATAGTACAAGATTTAAGAATTTTATATTGGTTCACTACAACATGTCCTATATCAAATTTTCCTTTATAACTTATAAAGGGTTCCACTAATCAAATAATGATTACAAGTACTATATACTCTCACTTCTAACTTAAACTAAGTACATAAGTCACTCATGGATATCCATTTATCTTCCCTTAGGATATATGTATTCTCTTATACTAAGTCTCTTTTGACTTTCTCGAGTATTCTACATTTGTCACTTTTGATTTGCAATAGAAGTTGTTTAAGAAGATTATAAGAAAAACTCTCAATATACATCAACACTTCTTGTAAGAGAGATAAATACTTTATAAAGTGAAACTTTAACAAAGAACTGTTGTTCTCTATGCAATAGATGATCTATTGGTCTTGCACTAAGAAACTTTATAAATGTTATTTCATAAAGAGTAAAAATGCATATAGAATGGCTTAGATACAATAGTCATTGAGTACATATCCTCTGTCTAGTGCTTTATATATGTTAGCAATTAAAATTGTGTCTTGTGTGGTATTCATGTGTATACAATTTCTACTTCTTATCCTTAACGTTGTCTTATCTCTTAGTGTATTTTTGTGTTTGTTATCTACACTTTATATATCTTTTTGTGTGTGTCATCTAGTCTTCATCGAACATTTGTTTTTTATTTAATGTTTAACCTTTTTGACACTTTTAAATAGATTTATGATTTTTTTTATATTTGTCTTTCTTTCTTTTATCATAAAGACTTAATATTTCTTATTTAAATATTAATATAGAAAGTATAATATAACTCAATACTTAAGTTAGAATGATTACCATACATTATATTCTTGACTAACATGCATAGTCTTTATCTAAAGTTTTTTCCAAAGTTATTACTATGATAATATGAGATGTAAATAACTTTTTTGTCCTTTAAAGTGCAAAATAGTATCCTAAGTGATAAGGTGACCCTTTCTTTTATTTATCAAACTTTTCCAAATAAAGTTCCTACAAATACGATGCTTTTCTATCTCTTAATATCACTACATTAACCTAACAACATAATCTAGAATGAAAATCTCATTAATTGATTACAAAATGAGTTTTTTTTTCTTTAGTTCATAATTTTTTCTAGACAAATGTGAATAAACAACTAATACTTAAATACATAATATATATATATATATATTTATAGGACTTAACACAAGATAAAATAACTATAACTTCAACACTTCTGATCCTTCCTTCTTCATGGTCTTCTGGTTTCTTCTAGCAGGTGGGTCTTGGTACTCTTTGACATGTTAGTTACGATTCCTCTCAATAAGTTGGTCTCGACTTCCTCAGACAGGTTGGTCTTGGCTCTCTCGAATAGGTGGATCTTGACTCTCTCGGACAGGTAGGTGTACTTGCTATCTTACTTATATCTTAATCAAGTCACCTATTTATACTTCTTTTTTATTAGGCCTTATCGTCTTTATTGAGCTTTTACTTTTTGTACTTTGTATTTATTGAGTTTATTCTTATATTTTGGGCTTAACTTTGGGCTTTGGTACAATATCAATGCTGGTAATTTTTTTAAAATTTTCCTATTTTATAATCGAAATCATTCGTTTCATATTAATCACATGGTATTTTGTTGACCGAAAATATCTTGTGGTTACATCCTTCGATCTCTCGAACTTTCAGATATTGTCATTAATGGTTTTTATCTGGAGAGTACAATATATATATATATATATATATAATTGTATACATGTAGTAAAAGGAAAATGAATCCAAATCCATAACATACATTCTTTCTTGTTCGTCACCAGTATTGGTATAAGTTTGTCAGATCAACTTCTGACTCAATAGAATTTGGTTTATTATCATGTTCTCAAGTTTTAATAAACTTAGCCTAGTGAAAAAAAGTGAATATTCGTGTCACTTAAAAATAAAAACATGGAAGATGATAGGTTATGACTACTGTTGCCGACTAAGAGGGAGATTAAACTCTAAATATTCTACTTTAGGTTATGAAACTTTTCTTCATCTCTTTATTTACGTTTCTCATCCCCTTAATAGGAGATGATGTGTGCTGATACAAGTCATTGGGCCCGAAGGCTCTACAATCAATATCACACAAGACAATGCTCCTAATCTATTACTGAACATAGTCTTTCGTCCACGAGGATTGCTTCTTCTGCCTAGTGGGCTTGCTATTTTAGGAGACCAATGCTCTAACATTTCCGTTCATTTGTGGAGATGTTTTGTCCTCAAAGTGGGTAGGGATATTATATTGGGTTGGGCTTGGGAATTGTAAGTTGGTGGGGTTGATATTAAGGTTAATTGGGAGGTTATATGGAGTGTTCTAGATTGTTGAGTGGAAGAGGGGCTCGAGGTGCCTTTCCATGTGCATCTTTTGACGTGGCAAATGACCATTGACTAAGAAAGATGGTGAGACTAGGGAATTAGGTGAGAGGGGGTGTGAGTTAACATTAATTTCAGTGGACAAGGTTGGTGTGACTAGTGAATTAGGTGAGAGGAGGTGTGAGTTAACATTAATTTCTGTGGACAGGGTTGGTGCGGCTAGTGAATTAGGTGAGAGAGAGTTTGAGTTAGAGTTATTTTCAGTGGGCAGAGAGATTGCACTTGAGTTTGAAAGGTGTAAGGGTGGGGTCCTTTGTAGCTTTGAAGTAACGAAGCATGGAAGACAGGGTGGATCTTCGAAATCGTTGGCAGTCGGAGTCCATACGCCACCATGCCTATATGGCGAAGGATTTGATATGGTCCGAAGTAGTGTGACGTGAGCTTAGGTGAAGCGTGACATTCCACGAATTACTATTGGTACGGTTGGAGGCGGAGCACACCCATTCGTCGACGTTGAAGGACACGTTGGAGCGATGGCAGTCAGCGTTGTCCCACGTGCGTTGGCGCGTGCACTGAAGATGCTTCTTCAATTCGTGTATGATGAGGGTGTGTTGGTGGAGGAACTCGGTCATGGTGGTTCCGGAGCGTGAGGTATGTAGCAAATCCAAAGTTGATGGTGGTAAATGACCGTAAAGCGCAGTTAAGGGTAATGTGCCTATGGCTGAATGATGGGATATGTTGTACCACAATTTCGCAAGGTGAAGAAAGTGATACCACAAGTTGGGGTGGTCATTGGTAAAACAACGAAGGTATGCTTCTAAGCCTTTGTTTATCACTTTTGTTTGACCATCTGTCTGGGAGTGGTATGATGAACTGAACTTGAGGGTTGTGCCTTGTGCTTGAAACATGTTTTTCCAGAAGTTGTTAATAAAAATGGGTTCACGGTTAGACACGATGGATTTGGGAATCCCGTGAAGGCGACCTTTTTCGCTTGAGAATCTTCGTGCAATACTCTAAGCTGTGTACTGAGTTGGAAGCATGAGGAAGTGGTTGTATTTGATGAGTCGGTCACAAATGACCCAAATGACTGTGTGCTTTGCGGATGAAGGTAGGTGTGTAATAAAATCCATGGATAAGTCTTCCCACACTTGAATTGGTATTGAAAGAGGTTGGATTAACCCCTGACTTTTTTTTGGCAGGTACTTTTTGCTTTGGCATGGGGAACACTGTTGTATAAAGGTCTTGATGTCCCTCGTCCATCCTGGCCAGTAGACGGAGGCAGCTACTCGCGCCAATGTGGGTTTTAAACCTGAGTGACCTGCGGTGGGGGATTCCTAGCATTCTCGGAGGATCTGTTGGCAAAAATTGTTGGCCTCCGGAAGAAAAACTTTGTTGCAAAAAAAAAATAACAGTCTTTTATGTGTGTGGAATAAGGATGGTGAAGGTTGGTTGTGAGTGTATTGTTGTATTATTTGGAGGCCGTCAATGGTGGAGAAGTATTGTTGGAGGTATTGGAAGATGGTCGAGATGGGAGATAAGATGGACAAAAACACTGGCTTGAGCGTCGATTCTTGGCAAGAAAGGGCATCAGTTACGACATTTGTTTTGCCAAGTTTGTAAACTATCTTAAAGTCATATCCTTGTAACTTGGCAGTCCACTTTTGTTGTTCTGGGGTTTGGATTGTTTGGGATAACAGGGTGTTGAGGCTTTTTTGGTCTATGAAAATGGTGAAATGTGTGCTAATAAATACTGATGCCACTTTTTTAATTGCTTTTGTAATGACATGCATTTCTCGGACATAAACTGATGCAGATTGAAAACAAGGACATAACTTTTTTATGAAGAAAGCTATGGGGTGGTTGGCTTGGCTGAGGACGACCCACGCCTATGGCATAGACGTCTGTCTCCACGGTGAAGGGTTGTTGAAAGTCTGGAAGGCGTAATGTAGGAATCTTTGCCATGTGTGATTGTAATATTTGAAAAGCCTCTTGTGCTGCTGATGTCTATATAAACTGTTTGTGTTGTAATAAATCGGTGAGCGGAGACACAAGAGTGGCAAAGTGGTAAACGAATTTTCTATAAAACCAGTGAGGCTGAGGAAAGCTCGTAAATTCGTGAGTGAACGTGGTTGTAACCAACTTGTGATTGCTTGAATTTTTTTCTGGGTCTGGTGCCACACTTATAGATGAAATCAGGTGGCCCAGATAGCTAACTTGGGTGGTAGCGAAACTACATTTAGATAGCTTAACAAAGAAATGATGTTGTTTTAATAATTGCAAAATAAGCTCTAAATGAGTTAGGTGGTCCTGCAATGTGGGACTGTAGACTAAAGTATCATTAAAAAAACAAGAACAAACCGTCTGAGATAAGGCCTTAGGAGATCATTCATTGTTGTTTGAAAAGTCGATGGTGCATTTGTCAAGCCAAAAGGTATCACTAGGAATTCATAGTATCCATCCATTGTTCTGAAGGCTATTTTGTGAGTATCTGTGGGGGTGAGGAGAATTTGATGGTATATAGAGTATAAGTCAATCTTAGTGAAAACAGTAGCTGAACCCAATTCATCTAGCAATTCATCAATGGTGGGAATGGAAAACGATCACGAATTATGGCTGCATTTAAGGTTTTGTAGTCTATGCAAAAGTGCCATGTACCATCTTTTTTCTTTATCAAATGAATCGGGGAGGAGAAAGGGCTAGTGCTTGGTTTGATAATACCTATGTGAATCATTGCTTGAATGAGGGCAGATATGGTGTTTTTTTGTGAGTGAGGGTAGAGATAGGGTTTAACATTGATGGGGGAAGTGTTGGAGAGGAGAGGTATGTGGTGGTTGTGGGGTTGTGGAGGTGGTAAGCCTCAAGGAATTTGAAAAATGGTTTGATGTTGAAGTAGGATGGATTGTATTGAAATAGGCAGAGAGTATAAAGGAGAGGATGGGGTTTGTATGTTGATTTCTAGAGGTAGGGAGGAATCTGATGGGGTGTTAATGGATAAAGAATGGATGGATGCCATGGCTTTAGTGGAAAGGAGTTGGCAAAACTGATGATAGGTAGTTGGGGTTGGTGTGGTGGGTGTGGTGGCTTTTAGAGTGATCTTTTGGTTGAGGTGGGTGAAGGCTATGCTGGGGAATAGAGAAATCAATTGCAATTTGGCCTAGGGTGCGCAACCAATCAATCCCCAAAACGACATCAACTCCTTCAATTGGGAAGAGGTAAAGAAGAATTGTGAAGGTAATGTTTTGGAGAACAATATTAACTGAGGGACAAATGCCTTGACATGTGATAAATGCTCAATTTCCAACCATGATTGTAAATGAGGGACTAAGTGAGATGGGTAGATGGAGGTGATGGGCAATGCGGGGTTGTAAAATGTTGTGTGAGCTACCTGAGTCTATTAGGACTGTGACTGGAAGGTTTTGGATGAGACCTGTGAATTTGAGGGTTTGTGGTGAGAGGTTGTCGTTTAGAGCATGGGGTGAAAGGTGGAAATGGATCATGTCATCCGTATGTGTGGGTTCTAGGGTTTCTTTAGTGGAGTCAGAGGGACAATCAGTGTTGCCTAGGAGTAATAGAAATCTAAAGCTAGAACACTTGTGGCCTAGGTAGAATTTCTCATTGCAGTTGTATCATAGACCTAATGCTCTTCTTTCCTGAAGTTGTGCAGTTGTGATACGTTTAATGGGTATGTTAAGAGCGGGTAGTGGGTTATAGGGTACAACAGGATGATTCAGATTGGTTTGGGTAGTAGTGGATGTTGGAAGAGGGTGGGTGGTGTAAGTTATTCGTGGTATGGTGCTGAAAATTAGTAAGGTTTGGTGAACGAAAGGTTTTAGATTTGGAGTCTTTGATTTTGTCCTCAATGAGTTTGGCAAGGCCAATAGCCTGGAAAATGGAATAGGGATTTAGTATAGCAAGTTTCCTTCGGATTTCGGGATGGAGGCCTGAAGTGAAACCGTTCAAAATGATTTCTAAGGACAAACCCCTGACATAGTTACATATTTTTTCAAAGCGTGCCTGGTATTCTAAAACCGAAGACACAATTATCATAGTCTTTCATCCATGATGACTGCTTCTTCTGCCTAATGAACTTGTTGTCTTGGAGACCCTAAAGATTAATGGAAAGGAAAATGAAAAGAATGATTCAACAGAAGTTAAAATTATTTTATGCATAAATTAATTTGTAAAAGCTCTTATAATTTCTTTATAGTTTTTAATTTGTAGATAAACTAGTGTACAAAAGCTCTCATATAATTCATGTATTAAATTTTATTTTTTTAATTATTGAAAATAATATATATATATATATATATATATATATATATATCAAATAGTTTGAGCATATCTTAAACTATTTTTACTTTGAGCATTATGCTTCAGCATTCAATAGTTATATATATTTTTTAAATATTGTAAAACTACTTGTAATTATTTATCATTTTTCGAGACAATAATTTAATCCATTTTAGTAAGTAATTTTGATGGAAAAGCCCCCAACCACACAATTTTGATGGCAGAGTCCCCAATCACACACAATCACATAATAAGGAGGATGAAGACCTAAAGGTTTTTATGGATTTATTTGCAAATATGGGTCTAATTGGACTTTTGTTTATTTTTGTAGGCCCAATCAAGAGGACAACTCTAGGATGATGTAATGTACAAACATATCCGAGAAGACCTCCAACTCATCAAAACATAAACTAGAACTTTGGTTAGAAGAATACAAGAAGACTGAGTTTCGGTAGACTAGTCAACATTATTTTTTAGCCAAACTTTAGCTTAAATAAATTATATAAAGTTGTTTAAGATTTCATGGGCCATGTATTGATCCTAGTAGCATAAAATAATTGGACCAAGTAGCATAGGTTTTTTAGCTTGTATTTGGGCCAACAGTAAAATAGGTATAATTAGGGGTTAAAAGTGACTAGTTAGGGTAACAATTGGGCATCTTTCAGCCCAATGTAACCTGAAAACATCTAGGGTATATTAGAGGACGAAAATTACCTTAGCATGGAGCACATGGACGTCCACATGGCAGCCTAGGAGTGGAGAGGATTTAGCATGGAAGGTATGAGCTAAACATGGAAAGCATGAGTCCATATGACACCTTCTCATTGAAGAGTTTTATTTTGAATTTTCAAACTTTGGCTCCAAAATGTTCAACCCTCTCTCCTATAAATTGAGGTGCTTGGTTCTCATTTTTCTAAGATGAATAAATGAGTGAATTGTTACCCAAGTTTGCAAGCTTTCTCACTCCCTTGTCTAGACTCTATAGGACACCTTGATCTTCTTCTTCACCTCTCAAAGTGATATGGGCCAACCAATCACTCTCCCTACCTCTCATGCACCCGAAACCATAGCTCCATTGGAGCCCTCCTTGGTCCATCTCCTTCATCAAGCTTCCACCAACTTCAACAAAAAGTAAAGAAACAAACTTCTTCTTTCTTCTGAACCTGTTGATTTCTCGGTCTTCTATCTCGGTTTGGGCTTTCAGCTTACTATTCCTTTGATTTAGGCTTAGACTTGGGTATGATTTATTGACTCTCACTCGCTGGACTTGGTCAATTGGATCTCTCGACTTTTGGTCTCGGTATCCGCTCACAAGTAAGTGTGTGTACCTGCAAGGAGCTCCGATGATAAAGTCAGAATTGATTTTAGTTAATTATCAGATAAAATTCACTCTACTTACCTCTTAGGTTGATCACCTATTTATAGTACTTTCTTATTGGACCTTAAACTTAATTGACCTTTTACTCTTTGTACTTAATATTCTTTAAACATATTTTTTGTGTTTTGAACCTATTTAATGGGCTTTGTTACAATAATGTATCATTTATTCATTTCGTATTTGATTTTTCAGTTTAATTGCTGACTTTTCTACCTTTTGGTCAATATTTCGGCTTATTAACCTTTGAGTCTTTGAGTCTTTTAACCTTTCAACCATCCGGCCTAGATAGTTAAAAAAAAAGTATTACTGAAATTTTTTTAGTATAATAATCTCATATTAATCTTTGCCATAGATTTGATTTAAAAATAATTAAATAGGGCTTGAATTATATATTAGTGCATTATTTGTTTGGACCATTCTTCCTAATACAGAAAGAACAACCATGCAGGGTAAGTTGGTAGTTGAACGGTTCTCTGGTCCTAGATGTCCCTTCACCAACAAACAAATAAACAAAAACACTAAGGTACACTTTTTAAGATCCCTTATTTTTTTCTAAAAAAACATTATTGTCCCAAAAAATTTTTTGGTTAAAAATATTATCCGATGAAAGATTAATAAACACAATCCATGAATATTTCCTACTCACGGTGATGGAAAAAACTCAAAAATTCTAAATTTAGGGATTTGGAAAAAAATTATGAAATGGGTATTTAAAAAAATCATTTATTTTTATTTATATTAAATATTATGATATGGGTATTTCTTTTATTAATAAATAAAATATTAAAATTCCTTGATAATAAAGTAAATTCGGTGTATTAATAATATTGATTTATGATAAAATTAATTAATTTTATTAATATGTGCGATTATGTTAAAAGTAATTTGGGCTTATAAAATATTAGTTTTACTTTTTACAAAATTTAATAACTTTTAAGTAGAATAAATGGTTTTGAGAAATGTTACTTTTATAGATTTTAACAAAATTGTATTCATCAATCGATTGGTTTGTTTTTCGCCCACGCACACAGACAAAGTTTTCTTTCTATTTTCTATTCTCAAATGAATGTTTAGTATTAGCCAAAAAGAGTCATTCGCTTTTAAGAAAATTCTGCCCGAATCAAATTAAGAAAGAAATGGTTTGAATATTTCTATTTTAAACTAGTTTCGCCAAATGATTCAATGTTGGACAACTTCGAACTAATCAAAATTATTAACATAAATTAAATTATTTTTGTGATACTTTCCCTCCACGTATCTCACTACAAAAAAATATCTTTATTAGCATGAATCAAAAAGGGACATTAGCTATAATAAATGGACGCAAAAATATAGTTATCATTAAAATTTGGAAGCTAATATGTTCGACATAAAAATAGTGGCGGGTTGTGGAACACAAATGATGTGTTTTTTTGCGTAAGTCTAGCCTACATGCTCCCCACATAAAATTATATTTTATATTGTTTATTTAAATAAGCATGGGTTTAGCCTACATGTTGGCCACATAATTTTTAAACATGTGTGAGCTTAGTCTCCATGTTGCCCACACAAAAATATATTTTATATTGTTTATTCAAATAAGTGTGAGCTTAGTCAACGGATTGGCCACACAATTTTTAAACAAACGTGAGCTTAACCTTCATAATTTTATTACATATTTAAATTTAATCATGTAAAAGTAATTCATCTTTCAATTATATATATATATATTACAATGTTCAATATATATATATATGTTCAATATATATATTACATTGTTCTATATTTTTTAATTGAATAATATTTTTTTAACTTATCATTAAATTTTTCCTCTTGCCTCTTGTTGGGTCATGAGCCTAGTCCAAGGATCATTAAGTGTGTGTTTGTTTTTAGGGTGATGGAGGTTGAGTGTAAGCGTGAATGGATGTCACCTTGTTTGCTTTTATGAGAGGGGGAGATTGAGGGTATTTAGGATCCTCTCATAATTAAAGAGAAAGAAGAGTGAATGAAATGAAAAGACCATGGTACCCTTACTTTCTCATACACTAATATTAATAATGAAAATTATTATTAATAATAATTTTGTGGGTATATATATATATATATATATATATATATATATATATATATATATATAAAATAAAATA
>Ga0123341_1006282_pt1 | contig 10736 bp, 7 predicted proteins | sample Turbeapinknodule_FD_89959 | JGI IMG/M metagenome (GOLD analysis project Ga0123341, IMG submission 89959) | Root nodule microbial communities of legume samples collected from Mexico - Turtle bean Mexico pink nodule | ecosystem: Host-associated > Plants > Roots > Nodule | place: Mexico: Nepantla...
ATATATATATTTATTGTTTTCATTGAAACAAATTAGGGTTTCACTAATAGATAAGAGTGTGAGACTGCATAAAAACATTAGAAACTATTCACGTCTTATTCAGAAATTTAGTTCAAGGATTTGGGAATTTCATTTTAGTACATTTTCAGAACTAAATTGCAGAATATTTAGTTAGTAGTAGAAAAATTTCCAGGATTTAGTCTGTGAGAAAAAAGGTGTTGAAAAAGAATTTACAAAAAGTTAACCTTGATCCAGTGGACTGCAAATTCTTATGAGTTATTTTTTAACCTGTTTCGATAAATTTAATCAATAAATCTTATTTAATGAAAAAATATGAAAAAAAGGTATAAACAAAGAAGATCCTTTTTTGGTTAAAAAAAAACTGATACCGAACACAGAATAAGTATAAACGAAGAAGATCCTTTATTGCAAACATAAAAGCATAATAACTTTAGCTTATTGAATATATTAAAACAATTAGTGGGTAAGGTATCCCTGTTTAAGACTTTCAAATTATGCTTTGTTTAAGACACTCCCTGTTTCAAACTAAATGCATCTTGTTTTACACTTTGAACACCCCCTTTGACCAATGCCAATTGCAAATTCAGACCCATTCACTGTCCCAATAGGTTTTCTTTTCAAGAAATTTCTCCATGAAATGTATTTAGAAGAAAAAGAAAAATAAGATTAGGTCGCCTTTGTACTTACCTGTCATAAGATCAGAAATGGAAAAGAGTTTGGACGACTCGGTTGATTCCCTAACCGAGTTTTCATTGTCATCAATGATAATTATGAATAAAACAATCTATTCAATCAGTTTTTTTTTTATTAACGGTTATTTATAAAGCAATAAATAATAATCATACCGCCAATCCAAGGACTACCACATAAATATCTATAAATACCTATTATTCAGGAAGTACAATTCATCTTCTTCTACACTCTTAACTCTCATACTTTAAACATTTTTAAGTAGATCTCCCTCTTTATTGAAGATCAACTGAAAACCCATTCTTAAATAAATATTTGATCCTTATCAAGACACTCTCCGAGTTTACTTTGAGTGAAAAAAAAAACTTAAATATGAATTGAAATATAATATTATATTATTTCATATTGTATACATTACTTCGTAAATGTAATCTGATTTAAATTTATAAAAAATAATTCAATCTTTTATCTTATTTCTCTCTCCTCAGAATACCTATAGATAAATCTCTCTAAACATGCTCTTATTCTAAGTCGTTTTATTTAAAAAAATGACCCCCATATGCCAATTATTTTCCACCGTACAAGTGTGAATTTGTGGAATGAAAACAGTGGAAAATTCCAACAAGCACGACCAAAGGTTGGAAGGAAGCATCCAATATAGTCCGGTAAACAAAAGAATAAACAAACCAAGGTACTAATCAAATGTAGGACACAAAACAGGGGAAGGTTTCGATACCATTTCGTCTTTCGTACGACTTATTGAAGAATATATGCTCTTGGAACCTACCATTAACACTATAAATTACTAGGGAGAAAATCAAACTCTTTTCATCAAAGCACTAGCATTTGCAAACTACCTTCCATTTGACCTCAAGTAGAAGAGAAAAATGAGTGTAGAAATTTTGGATGGTGCCACCATAGTGAAGTTCCTTCAGGATGAGGAAGCATTCAGCGTATCAGTACGTAACCGTTTTGCTCGCCTTGACACAGACAATGATGGGCTTCTCTCCTATGCAGAGATGTTGAAGGAGCTTCAAAGCCTTAGGGTGTTGGAAACCCACTTCGGTATTGATGTGGAGCCAGACCCAGATGAACTTGCTCATGTGTATGAATCCTTGTTCGTGCAATTCGATCACAACTTGAATGGCACCATTGATCTTGAAGAATTCGAGAAGGAAACCAGAAAGATGATGCTTGCCATGGCTGATGGATTGGGTTTCTTGCCAGTTCAGATGGTCCTGGAAGAAGACAGCATCCTCAAAACAGCTGTTGAAAGAGAGTCTAATAAACTAGCTGCTTGAGTGCTACTTTACACAAGCTTCTGATCAACAAAGTTCTTCTACTAGTATTGTAACATTTTAATGCCCTGTTTGTTGCTATTACTGTTTCCAGTAAACCGTTTTAAGCTGGTTTCTTTTTTTCTTACTAATGGAATGAACTAAACTATGACTCTTTCTTCCTACACTTTCATACCTTCTTGTGCCACCCTCATCTGAAAATACCGTTTTATCATTTTTGTGTCATCCCATATTTCAGATTACATAATCTGGAAGTCAATCTCATATTTAGTCTATTTAGACAAGACTTCTAGATTATGTAATCCAGAAGCTTATCACACATCTCACACATCTGGAAAAAAACTTCCGAATTGCATAATCCGGAAGCTAATCGTATATAAAAGTCGACTTCTGGATTATGTAATCCAGAAGCTAATTCCAAAAGACTTCTGGATTACATAATCCGGAAGCTAATTCTGAATCTAGAAAAAAACTTCTGGATAATGTAATCCAGAATATTAAAATACCCATTTATGGGGTTGCACAAGAAGGTATGGAGGTGCAGGAAGAAGCATCCCTAAACTATCTCAATCTGACCCTTTACATGTCCAAGGAAAATTTGCGTCCGAGAATGGCTAAAATTACGACTCTAAGTCCAAAAGCCCCATTAGAACCAATCTTCTTTATTTCACAACTCTTTTACTCCTCTTCCTATCTCTTTTCTTTCTTCCAGTGTATATACGCCCATTTGGTGTACAAATATTATTTTTCCATTATCATTTAAATTTAAGAAATTTGACTGGCTACGCAAACATGAGATTCCCCGTGAGCACAATCCACTAACATCTAAAGAAACCATCAACAGGAACCTCGCATGCCTAGAGGAATTTTAGTTTGTTTTCGAATTAATAGTCAATGGATTATCCATGCTCTATTCATTAAATTACTGTAAAGTTACAAGAACATATACATCTCAGGAGACTGAATGAAGGAAAGAATTCCTTCACCAAACAAGTCAAACAATGATACCAGGATCCGTCCAGAATTAAGCTCGTCCTTCCAAACCTGGGTGAGAGCAGCAGATGTCTTCAATGCCTGAGTATCATCCCTGTTACTTCTAAGTTCGCCATCTAAAGAAGTCTCAATTTTCATCTGTGCAGAAGATGATGAGCCAATTATTGAATCAACTGAAGAAGCTTGAGTCTCTGTCTCCTCTTGCTTGTGAACTGGTGAGGAATTCATTAGGACCACACCATCCTCAACGTCGGTAGCAGCTTTTTTCAAAGGTGGCTGCTGTTCCGATTGGTCAGGGCCTGCCTGGCGTTTACCTTCGTAATCAATCATGCAAAGGAGTAAGCATACAAACAAAGGACGGAAAAGTACAAAGTTGATAATTGATTCTGACTTTGACAAAACTACAGACCAGACATAGGAATCTCGATTGGACCACGGCAAACTTTATTAAATAATAATCATAACATTGATGTATAAGTCAGCACCTCCCAGTACATCAGTTATTAAGAATTTCGTAAGAAAATAACAACCAAGTAACAGAACCGGTAACTTCAGCGACAGAAAATTCAAACACTATTGGTCTGAAAGCATTAAAATGAATATTTAGATGACATCCTAGTAGAGAAACGCGAATACCAGTTTAGTTTACCAGTTCATCACCATATTCCTGGTCATATGGCCAGTTACTTGTAATGGAAAGATTTCCTTATCTTTTCATAAACATAAAAATTTATCATTATTTAATTATTTAGAAATATTAGACTTAAGTGAAGAAAAAATTACTAACATTCAGTAGACCAGCACTTCTAGGTGTATTTATTAAAAGATGTGGACCTTTCACAATTGAAATGTTGAATATTATAAAATGCTATTGAGATTATTGGAATTTAGGCATAGAGGCAGGAAGAGGGCTAAAAGAGAATGAAAAACTAATTAATATAGACTAGGATGCATTAAAATATTTGATACCGTTGTTATGTTCATAAAACAGAGCACTATATATTTATCATTATTAGTTGCGCCTATATGTCTGCAATTTTTATTACACCACCGTCTAATAATTATATATATATATATATATATGTGTGTGTGTGTGTGTGTGTCTTATTATTTTTTATTTTATGTGATTTTGTTTATTCAATGAAAAATAAGATAATTAAATATATTATTTATTGTACATTGTATTTAAGTTATGTTCTAATAAAAAAACTTAATTATATAGAATCAAACATTCTAAACACTTCTTAATTGTACTTAGAACATGGGCAATAACTTTTCTTTTAATCTAGGTCTGTTACTTTCTTTTGCTCCACAATATTTTAACTTCGTTTTTGTTCTTTTCAATTTTTTACATAGGTGTCCTTCATTGTGAAGTTTTTATTGTGGCTTTAAAATATTGTTAAGGGTGACATAGGAAAACAATTTGTATACACCAAATGGAAGAAACCCCATTATATAGTTACTATAGTTCTTGATAGTCCCAGCTAATATACAGAAACAGTTAGGAAAAGAAAAGTAAATATGGTAAACAAACAATCCAAAGAGACAATGAGGAAATAGGAAAAGTAAGTTTTGAGGATAATAATGATAAGATATTTTCATATATTCTAACAAAAATTGATTATTTACCTGATGAAGCAATTCATTTTAAAGTAACAGTTGCATTTCTAAATTTCAATTATAATCCTCCATACATGAATTTATTGAGATTTGAACTTAAATCAAATTTATTATGCCTATACTATGTGCCTGTATGATTTAGTAGAGACAATTATGAGCACAATTAACTATTGCTTCAACCCTGACGTAGTTAGATCTCTTACTTTTGTGGATATTATACATATGTTTTCCTTGTACTAAATGCCCAAACGAAAAAGTGTCTTCCCTCCAATGGGCAGGCTTAAAAAGATTATACTAGATATTTCATGAACTAGTGACCAGTATTTTCTAGGAAAACAAGGAAAATACTCACGAGATGAAGAAGTCAGAACTTTTGCATTAGTCTTCCAGACAGACTGAAGAGAAGGAGTTGGAATAGTTGGGAACATCTTTAGTCGGTCGTATATACACTGACCTGCAGCACGCTGAATGATAAATTACATACAATTATCAGAACAACCACATTATATTGAGACTGACATTTTTCAGTTGTAAAAGCACCTATTTTTTACTAGCAAGTGGCTGTATGTGACAGCATATCTTACCAGCAAGGCTCCATAAACACGCCAAGCTTCATGCCTTTTCATTTCATTTTTCTGCTTCTCAAGAATCATCTCTGAATCAAGAAGTCGCATATATATCTCAAGGTTTGGCAGCAAAAGAAGGCGAACCTATTTCCAAAGCAATGAGGAGAAACATAAAAAACATATCACAGCCTCATATGTAAGCATCAAACCTAACTTGAGTTAAACTAAGAAACGCATTATATACTACTGTTCTGGGTAAAGAATCCAACTAGAATGCTCTTCCCAGATCAATAAGTGTTTTCAGAATTTCGTAGTTAAAAATCTGCTCCTTTTCTTCTAATGATGCCCCTTTTATAGAAGATTCCCGCTTTGCATAGAGTTTGAAGTCCCATCAGTAAATCCCGTGCAAATGAAAACAACCACAAACACCCATGTATTAGGAATCATTTTAGGGTTTCTACGAGAATCTTGATATTGTGCCGCGAACATAGCATGGATTGACAGGGTCTCCAAGAGACCGATCACTTTGAGTAACTACCTACCAATGGGACCGTCCAAGAACCGATCACTTAACTAATAATTATGAAAATCAATCATGTGACCTCCAGGTGGTCCACAGATTGTCCAAGGACCGCCCTACCGTTCAACAGGCATACGTCCAAAGGGTGGCCGAGGGGGTATAATCACCTAACATCCGTTCCTAAGACCTACGACACCGATCACTTAACTAATAATTATAACTTAGGAAATCAATCACGTGACCTCCAGATGATCCACAGATAGTCCAAGGGTCGCCCTACGGTTCAACGGGCATATCATCCAAAGGGTGGCCAAGGGGGTGTGATCGCCTAACATTCGTCCCTGGGACCTAGGACACCACAACTACCATACAAGGTTCTTTTTAAATTAGTCATTTAAACCTTAAAGTTTTAAATCAGTCACTATTGAATTTATAAGGAAATAGCTTGTTCTTTCCACATTAAACTCGGGAACCTAATGATAAGATGATGACAAGCATATATAGTCATTGCATTGGGAAGTTATCATCTTAACCAACAAAAGTATTTTTCCAATTGTTGGCCTTTGACCAACTCCACAATCACCAAGAACATGGGAGAGACACATACCACATTGGGTCCCAGTGCTCCTAACCCCTGAATAGCACCATAGTGTTGCGTCATTGCCTTCTTAGGATCCAAAAATGCATTCAGCAATGTTTTGGTCAACCGAGACTGGAGATTACTGTAGACATGTCCAAACCTGCATGAAACAAGAAGTTAATATTAGAAAAAGGCAATGAAATCAATAAAAGGCCAGCAAATTAGCCACACAACAATTTCAAACAAAGATATGGTACCTAAAACCATCAAGCACAACTAGACTTTCTAGCTTACAATTCAATGACTCAACACTTGGAACCAAATTCTACATCTTCAAAGGCCAATTACTATGCCAGGATGTTGTTTGATAAATCAACAAAAGGCATAAGCTTTGATACACAATAAATTTGAAGTGTGTCCTTGAACTGGTTCTCCAAAAACTTAGGTGAATTTGAAAGGAAATACAGAATAAATTTAGTATTCTTTGTCTTTGCTACTATGAAATAAAAAGACATGAACAAATTGCAACAACCAATAAATAAATGGGATACCATACTGTACTAGCCGAGCATGGAGGTACACATACCAATAAATATAGAAAATTGCTTGTTTCCATATATGCAAAACAAACAACAGAATAGATTGGGTATATCTCACCTTTTGCATATTGAGGCAACCAGGTTAGCCGTAAAGTCTCTAAGTTCCCAGTGGTTGTCTGCCAACCTACTGCCCAACCTTTTAGCAACGAGGCAGGTCACAACCGATGGCATCAACTGGTGTAGCTGAAGCATGCACAAACAGAAAGAAAAGAGGTAAGAGACGATCTCACATTAACCCGTTCAAGTTAACAAAGTAATAAATAAATGGCTTTTCTGAAAACGTGGTGGTGTTTCATCCATGTAGCTAAATCCAGCTACATGGATTCTAGTTATTTATGCTACTTTCATTTCACAACACTCCATAATCATTCAAACAATATATTCTACACATTATAAAATAAACACGGAAACCACCTTATGAGATAATAAAAGCCATGAAGTACTAGCAAATAGCCTGGCCTCCCTACCTAAACCATTGCTATCTGACAAGAAAAAGACCATACTAAAAACCCAAGCCTGACCTTTGAGGCTGATGGAGCAGCCTACATAGCAGGCCACAAGAGAGTACAGAGGCAAACTCATCTTTTTATTTGCTTTCAAATTTTTATGGGGCCAACCAGTCAAGTGTTTTTAGGGCCATCTTTATGGACAAACAACAAATGACAAATCAATTTAAATATCTCAGGATGCTTTCACAGTTCAATGTAGGCAACAGAATTCCAAATAGAAAGAGATGAAACAACCAATATTTATGTAAATATTAATAATACTACGTTGCTTAAACAAAGATCATACTTTGTCAGCAAGAATATAAACAAATATACTAAATCAACAATAGGTGAACTTACATAAGGTTCAATATGGATGTGAGGGTTTAGCAGAAGACTACTAACAACTCGCATCAAGGCAAATAGAAGAGGAAAATTATTCAAACCACGGGAAACCTGACAAGAAATAAGAAGCACGCAGTTGTAATGAGCTACAATAAGGTGAAATTTCTATTTTTATCCACTAACATCATAAAAGGACAATATTATTACCTCATCAGCTATAAAGCATGTGAAATAAGGAACTAGTGGATGAAGTCCTGAATCAGTAGACAAACTTACTAACGCTTCCTTAAAGAGAGCTGAATCAGATTCACTCAAAGTAAGCTCAGCAACTTTGTCAAAATACAGCTGCAAGAAACAGTAAAAATAATGAAAATGAACCACGAGATGTGAAACAGGATAGCTCATGGTGGCTTAAGAATTTTAATACCTGAAGCTCTCTGGATAATACATGCTTAACAGGCAATTTGATGTCAACTGGAAGGTCATCATCTTTGTGCTCATGCTTTTTTATATCAGAAGGAGCTGAAATTACTGCAAATAAAATAATAAGTAAATAAACATTAACTCAAGAAAAAATTCTTGATATCATGAACCAGAGGAAGTCAAAAGGACAAGCTAACATCAAACAAATCATACATCCAAGGATTCCTCATTACATCCAGCTAAATTTTAGTTAAACGTACAAATCATAATACTGGTAGAAGTCAAGGTGAGAGACCTACCTTCTACAGGAGCATTTTCTGGAATAGCAGGTTGCACACCTTCAATGGCAAGCCAGTGGCATGTAACTGCAGTATCAAGAGGTGCTTTTGGTAAAGAAGCTTCAATAACCTATGATTAACAGAAGCTATAATTTTAACGAGGAGATGCACAGGTTTAACTCCAACTGAAGTGAGTCAATGAAAATGATTGAGTATACCCTTACATCTTTTAAATCGACATCCTTGTCATCAATATAAAACAAGTCTCTGTGTCCAACAGCTCTTTTGAACCGCAAAGGACCACCAGATGCAAATCCATATATTGGCTGTCACAAGGGGGAAAACTCACGATAATGAGATCGGAGACAAGAACGATACTTTTTTTCTCACAGTGAAAAAAAGAAATTCACAAAATTTCCACAAGGTAGTTCTAATATGCATCTTCTATTCGTAAATAGCAAGAACCCGTAGAATTATAGTCCTCACTACTCACAATGCACAGCCAAATTCTCAGTTTGACGATAAATGAAGCTAGTCATATTATATCTTTCCGCAACTTTTGATTACACTACTGAACAGTTTGAACAATGAAGATCAAATTGCTATAAACTTATCTTTGCACAGATCAAAATACCCATAATAAAGCATACTTTGTAGTTAATACACACATATATATCTGGAATCATAAACCAATAATCATCTAATCTAATCAATATAAATGAAGAACCATTGAAAACAAAACAAAAACGGAAAACTGATATACTGCGTGTACTTATGGGGCTCTGCAATTAAAGATCACAAAGACATTCGATTCACTTGATCGAAACAAACTTATTTTAATTCGTAAAATGAATAGTGAAAAAGAAAACATTCCTCAAAACTAAAGGAGCCACTCAAACACTTTTCTACTGTCACTCCAAAATTCAATCATTTAAGAAGCACACTTACTTCAACATTCTTCAAGTTCAGTGCAACATCAACATCATCCGCGGTGAGAATGGTTCTCTTAGAGTGCCGCATGCACTTAATTGCCTCCTGAGGTTTGCACAAACAGTGATAAGAGTTAGGAGTTAGGTCAACACAACACTCATTTAATCAGTTAGAATTAACGAAACTACAGATGAAAGCACACTCAAAAGAGTTGATAACTGCAAAAAAGGAAAAGAGCAGAGAAACCTGCATAATCTGGCGCATGCGGTATTCAACATCGGGAGCGACGGCGAGAGCGACATCGGGAGACAAGGTGTTTATCCCAATGCTCTGCGCGATAACTTCGATCGTCTCTTTGGGAACAATGCTCATCTTCAACCGCACGCTACTCTTGCCGCTTCCTCAAACTGAAAGAGTGTTAGGAATTTGAATGCAAAACGCAAACCCTAACGCACATGGTTTTTCATCATCGCATCAATTCACAAACTCCTTCGTTGCTTTCTCTGACTTCAGGTTCGATTTCGGTTACTCCTGGGCGGTGTTGGAGTCCAATTCGCGACACTGGCGCGTGCGGTGCGGTGGGAGGCTCTCTCTCGTGTCAATTATAAGGTGTTTTGCAGAAGACAAACGTCTACCATAGACCCTCTCTTATTATTATTTTTTCTAATCTTCGTTTTATTCTTAATTAAAAAATTAAAATTAATTTCTTCTATTTCTATTTTTTGTTCTTGTAATATTATATTTCTTATTTGCATGATAACCTCTTTCAACTATTCATAATTTTATATTTATAATAAATTTTAATTATTTACCCAACGAGACCAGAAGTCTTATTATAAGGTTTTGATGCATTAAGATGAAGAGGAAATTAACAAGTCTAAAATTTAAAAAAAAAATTAAATACCATGTTTTTATTTACGATCCAAAAGTTAATCCGCTTAATAATAAGAGGTTTATAATAAGTGTATAAGTATTCACAATTTTTAAGAAAAAAAAGTTATTATTGTGCTAATTGCATCTAACACTAATATCGAATATTTACTTTAACGTCGGAACATCTTTTCTAAATGTCTTTCGACTGAAAGCATACGAAAAAAAGTTTAAATGGAGTAGAGGAACGAGATCAGAGAAAGAAAAAATTAGTCAAAAACTAGTTCGAAAACAGCAAGGACCAACCAATAATTGTTTAACCGTAGAAATTCTCTCTGTTACATTTTTACTAAAACAACTTCATATTATTGCTATTCTTTCAACATATTATTTTTAATTCATAAATTTATTTTTATTTGCATACGTATATTTTTAACATACTCGTACCTATATCTAAATTAAAGTTTAAACAGTATTAATATAAAATTATAAATAACTATAAAGAACCTTGTATC
>Ga0123341_1006284_pt1 | contig 10735 bp, 14 predicted proteins | sample Turbeapinknodule_FD_89959 | JGI IMG/M metagenome (GOLD analysis project Ga0123341, IMG submission 89959) | Root nodule microbial communities of legume samples collected from Mexico - Turtle bean Mexico pink nodule | ecosystem: Host-associated > Plants > Roots > Nodule | place: Mexico: Nepantla...
AAAGACCTAAGTCACGAGAGGATCATACATGGGGTGTGTATGGTACATTCAGGTACGGCACAAACAAGTGTTCCTTGGAGGCGCTAAGGCCTGTTAGGGTTAGGGTTTCCAAGGAAAGACTGCATGCATGCACGTGAATACTTAGGGCACCTACAAAACAGATGATGCCGCAGCGCTGGTACATGAGTAGGTACCCTGGCGGCTATGCTGTTAGGTATATGCACTCTAGTAAATGGAAGTCCTATGCACCAGATTACTCTAAGATTGTGTAATAGTGGTGCAAGGACATTCTCCCAAGAACCCTAAGCCCACCAAGAGACGTGGGAACATCACAAAAGTAACCCTAGATACAACCTATAAAGAGGGTGGTAAGAACCCTAGCAAGGTACGCCGTTTCTAAGACTAAAACTGCTTTACACACATTACTGTTTCTTTAGCCCTTACTGACTTGAGCGTCAGAGTACAAACGGTCGTAAGGGCGCCCTTTTGTCTCTACAGGTAAAGAGTTCTTCAACCTAAAGAAGCTCGAGAGAAGGAGGAGACAGGCGGGGCCTGAAGCTGTTGTTAGAGTCAACCGGCTACCAAGTCAACCAGCGAGAACATTTGGCGCCCACCGTGGAGCCCGATAAAACTAGGTCCCATCCATAATCGTGCTAAGAATCACCTAGCAATATGAGGAGCGCCAGACAAGGATCTGTTGCACCCGCAAGAGGGGACAAGATCGCCATGCAACAATCTATGGAGACCATACGTGCCCTTCAGGAGGCGGTAGCAGCGGCCAAGGTTGATCAGGATCGTTTCCAGGTCGACCTGGCCGCGTCACATGCAAACAACGAAGAGTTGCGCAGAACCAATGAGGAAATGCGCAGGAATTTGCAGAATGTAGGAGAACGCACCATGGATGTGCGATCCCTGCCCCTGCTAGTTAGGGCTCGCCCCATGTCGTTTTCTCAGGTGATCATGGAAACTGTGATACCAGCCACGTTCATGGGGCCGAAGGTCACCTTCATAGGTGTAGAGGACCCAGAGGCGCATATCACAGCGTTCCACACCCAGATGATGCTTTCAAGAGGCTCCGATGCTGTGTACTGTAAGCTATTCATGAGCATACTGGCAGGCGCAGCGTTGGACTGGTTCGTCAGTCTCCCTGATGGACATATTACTTCGCTTAATCAAGTCACAACGCTGTTCATAGAACAATACATTATCAACCGCGCTCCCCCTCCAATCTCTTACGATCTCTTTGACGTAAGGCAATACTAGGGTGAGTCATTGAAAGAGTTCTTAAATAGGTTTGGGGTACAAAAGGTGAAACTACACTCCAAGGATGAAGCCATGACGGTGCACGACTTCACCAAAGGAGTGCTCCCAGGACCCTTCAGTGACTCACTAATAAGATGCTGCCTATAGACGTTTTGCGAGATCAGGCGTCGAGCTGTGGCACACATCGTCGCAGAGGATCGGGTCACAGAAAAAAGCAGTAGCGTTTCGGGGAACAGGTCGTCCTCAGCCCATGAGAGTGCATGAGGCCACGACGGAGAAGAAGGCATTAGGAGCACAACCATCGTACGAAGCAAGGAAGCCCAAAACCAGGGGACACATGAGAGAGAACACCCCACCCAGAGACAATTTTTGAGTGGACCTTAAGGAGCTGATTGCCATCCCGGACGTGGCCAGCAAACTAAAGTCTCCACCAAAGACCGATAAGAGGCTAGGTCCCAGTAAAAACATTTGGTGCGAGTTCCAACAAGCCATTGGCCATAACCTATACAACTGTCTAACATTGGGGTTCCAGTTGGATGAACTGGTAAGAGGCGGTTTCTTGAAAAACTACCTACACGAGCTGCAAGGGGCCCTGACAACAACGGACCCAACAGGAGATCAAGGCCACGAGGTGCCCATACATGGAGAGATCAACACCATCGCTGGAGGATTCTCGAGAGGAGGGTGTACCGCCTCTCAACGTAAGAAATACGCCAGAGGAGTCATGACAATAGAAGCGCATAGATCGGACCAGCCCAAGCCCGACCTTGTCTTCACCAAGACTGACTTGCAATACATAGTCCCACATGACAATGACCTTGTGGTGATTTCAGTAGTGAGAACGGGCAGAAAGGTACACTGCGTCTTAGTTAATCAAGGAAGCTCGACCGACGTGATGTTCTGGTCGACCTTCAACAAGTTGCAGATGTCCCCTGACTAATTGAGGCCTTACGTTGGATGTCTGTACGGTTTCCCAGGAGATCAGGTGGAAGTGCGGGGGCACACAGAATTGAGGACAACCTTCACTGATGGCGTAACGTCCCGCACCGCCAACATCGGGTATCTTGTCGTTAATGCTCCTTTAGCCTATAACATTCTTTTGGGCAGACCTGCTTTGAACAGGATTGGAGCAGTGACCTTGTCAAGGCATATGAAGATGAAGTTGCCTTCCCTTGAAGAAGTCGTGATCACCATGAAGTCTGATCAGAAGGAGGCCAAGAGGTGCTATGAGAACAACCTCAAGACAAAGAGAGGAGTATGCTCAGTCACCACCCAACCTCCAAGGGAATAAGGGGTCACCTGTCTCGAGATCACATGGGAGAGACGACTCGAGCCTGCAGAGGAAGTTGTTCCGTCCGGTTGACCTGTGACGTCTTTGTGCGCGACCTCAATCGTCAGCTAGGGATTCCTTCCCACTGGTTACCTGTGGATTCCTGCAAAAAAGAGGACAAAGGGGCGCCCTAGCGGCCGTTTGCACTCCGACGCTCAAGTCAGCTGGCAAGAAACACCAAAACTGTGCATCTCCGTATCTGAGCACCGCGTATGGCACTCTAAAGGTGGTAAAAAGAACTTTGTATTGTGTGTATATTCTCGCTCTGGCAAACAACCTCTTTTCCAGTCCCTTGTGCGTAGCCTCACGACTTCGAGCAAGCAACTGGAGTGTATTATGGGAAAATTTGCCAAAACTTTCGAACCCCGTTCCCAACATTCTCAGCGCTATTTAAACTACCCAAGCATTTAAAGCGCCTTAAAGCGCTTTTAATCACGAACGTAACGCGCTCAATTAAGGCGTCTAATTTGAAAACATAGCGCATTTAAGACGTTGAAACGCTTGGGAGCCATTATAGTACCTGAACGCTCGAAACGAAAACTGCATTGAATGACTTTAATTACCTGGTACCTGACTAAAGGGTGTTTCTATTCTGACCTGGCTGTCGTACACGTGGAGGGCCTCACGACGTCATGACCCCATCTGGGGCGTTTCTGCCCATCTGGAGACGTTTCTACGTGTGAGTCCTCCTGCCTGGGAGTGCTACTGCGCAAGGGGTGACTTTTTGGGTGCCAACTCGTGCCCCCAATCATCTAGTCACTCACTTTGAGAGCGTATCTGCCTTCCTCTCGTACCCTGCACCCGGCTACCCTGGACGTGACCTTCCTCTTGAGTCGTATCTGTCCCAAGGCGTCTCTGGGGCGGCAGGGGTACTTCACGAGTCAGGCTGCCCTACACTGGTGTTGTTACTATGGCCTTGAAGCCACCTTTCTCTTCTCTTTATCACTCTCCCGGATGATCGGGACCTGAGGCCTCCCCACGACGTCGCTCCCTCCATGGTCTTTCCTACCCATGGGTATCGGGGAACCACACTGTGATTGCCTCGCTTTAGTAATGTTTGATCTGGCGACGCCCCGGTTGGGCGACGCCTTCACCTAGGCGACGCCTTGCCTTGGTGACGCCTCTTCTTGACGACGCTGGCACTTGGCGTCTCTTCACCTAGGCAACGCCTTGTGTTGACTTTGACTCCTGGTGTTGACTTTGACTGCTGGTGTTGACTTTGACCTTGACTTAGTCAACGCCCGGATACGGGACGGTACAGAAGTGCTTTAGAGGGAGATCGGGGGTAAGAAGTTCAAGTTTGGCAGATCTTTAGGCTAGGAAGCAAAGGACCAGATTGTCGAGGTCATAGCACGGAACATGGATGCTTTCGCATGGTCAGCCTCAGACATGCCTGGCATTGATCCTGATTTTCTGTGTCATCGTCTCACCATGGACCCAAAGTCCGACCTTTCCGCTAGAGACGGAGAAAGTTCAATAAAGACAGGCGACAGGTCATCAGAGAAGAGACCTAGAAGCTACTGAGCGTTGGCCACATCAGGGAGATCTAATACCCAGAGTGAATGGCGAACGTAGTGTTGGTCAAGAAGGCCAACGGGAAGTGGAGGATGTGTATGGACTTCACAAATCTCAAGAAAGCCGGTCCAAAGGACTCCTACCAGCTGCCTAGCATCGACGCCTTGGTATACAGCGCCTTAGGGTGCAAGCTCCTTAGTTTCCTGGATGCCTTCTCGGGGTACAACCAGATCCACATGCATCCCAGGGACGAGTGCAAGACGACATTCATGATGGAGCTCTCCTGTTACTGTTACAAAGTGATGCCTTTTGGGCTTAAAAATTCAGGGGCAACCTACCAACGACTGATGGACAAAGTACTTGCACCCATGGCGTACGTGGAGGACATGGTGGTCACCTCCCGGGTGAAGGGCCAACACGTCGTTGATTTGGAAGAGCTATTTACTATAATATCTAAATACAGGTTGAAGTTCAACCCTGAAAAATGCGTGTTCGGGGTAGAGGCAGGCAAGTTCCTAGGGTTCCTGCTCACTGAGCGTGGGATAGAGGCTAACCCTGAGAATTGCGCTACAATCATAGCTATGCGTATCCCGATCTCAGTGAAGGAAGTGCAACAGTTGACAGGGCGGATGATCGCTCTGTCTAGATTCGTGTCAGCAGGGGGAGATAAGGGGCATCCCTATTTCCAATGCCTTAAGAGAAATAGCAGGTTCATCTGGACCAAGGAGTGTGAGGAGTCATTCCTCAAGTTAAAGGAGTACTTGGCTAGCTCCCCAGTATTGTGCAAGCCACACCCTGCTTCGATTGTACTTCGCAGTCATAGATCGGGCGATCAATTCGGTCCTTGTCCAGGAGCAGGATCAGGTACAAAGACCGATATACTTCGCGAGTAAAGTGTTGCAAGGGCCTGAGGTGAGGTACCAGGCCATAGAGAAGGCAACTTTGGTAGTAGTGTTTTCAGCGCGAAGACATCGCCACTACTTTCAGAGCTTCACCGTGATCGTGATGATAAACTTGCCCATTCGCAAGGTCTTATAGAAGCCTGATGTGGCAGGATAAATGGTGCGTTGGGTGGTGGAACTATCAGAGTTTGATGTGCAATATGAACCCAGAGGACTTATCAAAGGCCAAGTTTATGTTGACCTCGTGGTAGAACTCTTCTCAAAAGCCACGCACCAAGAAGGAGCAGATTTCAGGTGGGTCCTCTTCGTAGATGGTCCTCTAACCAACAGGGGAGTGGGGCTGGTGTCATCTTGGAAGGACCAAATGGGTTGTTGATCGAGCAGGTCCTGCGGTTTGCTTTCAAGGCCAGCAATAACCAGGTGGAGTATGAGGCCCTGATAGCTGGAATGGTGCTAGCCAAGGTGATGGGGGCAAAGAGTTTGATAGCAAAGAGTGACTCCCTGTTAGTAACGGGTCAGGTTACAGGAGAGTACCAGGCCAAGGATCCCTAGATGGTCGCATACCTACAGTATGTCCAGATTCTAAAGGAGACTTTCATGGTGGTCACGTTAGTACATGTCCCTCGAGAACAGAATGCCCAAGCTAAATTGCTAGCAAAGCTCGCCAGTTCAAAGAAAGAGGGGCAGATAGAGGACACTTATACAGGAGACCCTGAGGACACCTCAAACCACCTCAAACATCAATGTGGAAGTCCAGAAGATAAGCACTTCAGAAGGTGTGAAGAGAAGTCACTGGTCGTTGGCTCAGGAAACCCTGAAAACGCCCAGAATAAGCACATACGCGTTACCAGGGGAAGAGTCAATGCAAGTTTGCCTAGTCGAAGGAGGAGAAACCTGGATGATGCCCTACCAATGCTACTTGGCTGATGGGATACTCCCACTGGAACGCATAGAGGCTAGAGTAGTCCAAAAGAACTTGAGCAAATACACCCTGATCGACGGGAATTTGTTCAGACACGGGTGTACTCAGGCTACCCTGATATGTGTACATGGTGAGCGGTGCTCGCGCATTATGGAAGAAATTTACGAAGGGATATGCGGGAGTCACATCGGTGGTCGAGCTCTCTCGTCGAAGGCTGTTCGTGCAGGATATTATTGGCCAACTACGAGGGAAGACTGCACGAGGTATGCACAACGGTGCAAGTAGTGCTAGCAACATGTTGACTGGCACAATGAACATTCTGGGACCATTTCCTTTAGCAATGCGGCAAATGAAGGACCTTGTGGTTGCCATTGAGTACTTCACAAAGTGGATAAAGGTTGAGCCAGTAGCGCAGATCACAACCCAGAAGGTCCAACACTTTGTGTGGAAGAACATAGTATGCCGCTTCAGGGTCCCGAAGCGGTTGGTGTCCGATAATGGCACCCAGTTTGCAAGCCAGCAGTTGGGCAAGCTGTGTAAAGAGCTGGGAATAAAGAAGGTGTTTGCATCAGTTGAACACCCCAAGACAAACTGGCAGGTCAAGTCTGCCAACAAAGTTCTACTCAGAGGTCTGAAGAGAAGTCTGGAGAAAGCCAAAGAAACACTCTTTGGGCAGAAGAGGTTCCAAGAATTGTGTGGGTTGCCAAACCACTCCTCAGTCCGCTACCAAAGAAACACCCTTTAGCCTGGTGTATGGTTCAGACGCGATGATTCTTATAGAAATCCAGGAGAGCTCACCACGTTTTCAGAACTTTGTGGCTGAAGAATCCAACAAAGCAAGAAAGGTGAACCTCGATCTACTGGATGAAGCCAGGGAAGAAGCAAGGATCAAGGCAGAAGCCTTGAAAGGAAAGGTGGAGTACAGGTATAGCTCCAAGCTGAGACCTCGGCAGTTCCAGATCACCGACCTGGTGATGCGAAATGCCCACCTAAACCAGTTAGAAAACAAGTTGTCTCCCAAATGGACTGGTCCCTTTCGTGTCATAGAGGCCCTTGGGAATGGAGCATACAGGCTCAAGACTTTAGAAGGTGGAGAAATCCCTCGTATATGGAACGCAAACAACCTTAAGTTTTATTTTAGTTAAGTTATGGCATTGTACACAGTTCTAGGGGAAACTCTTTTTCCCTTATCAGGGTTTTTTAATGAGGTCACCCAATAAAATTTAAGTTATTCAGTGAAAGAGATATACTTGTAAGTATTTTGTACAGTGCAGTAACGAACCTCTCCCTTGTGTTAGAAACACTAAGATTGGGAACAACATGGTTCTTAGTGAGCCTCAATCTTACGTGTAAACGCCAAGGTCGAGACAGAAGGTTCCCCCAATTAAAATCCTCCCCTACCTTTGTACAGTTTGGGCGAGGTCAGTTAGCAAAGCTCTCCCTTGGGTTAGAAACAGCAAGATTGGGAATAGTATGGTTCTTAGTGAGCCTCCCTCTTGTGTGGGAACGCCAAGGTCAAGACAGTATGGTTCACTAGTCAAAATCCTCCCCTACCTTTGTACAGTTAGGGCGAGGTCAGTTAGTGAACCTCTCCCTTGGGTTAGAAACACTAAGATTGGGAATAGTATGGTTCTTAGTGAGCCTCCCTTTTGCGTGGGAACGCCTAGGTCGAGGCAGTATGGTTCACCAGTCAAAATCCTCCCCTACCTTTGTACAGTTAGTGCGAGGTCAGTAAAACGAACCTCTCCCTTGGTTTGATACACCAAGATTGGGAATAGTACGGTTCCTAAGTGAGCCTCCCTCTTGTGTGAGTTCACCAAGGCTGAGAACAGTATGGTTCACCAGAGAAACCCTCCCTTGCCTTTATACGATAAGGACGAGGTCAGTAAAATGAGCATCTCCCTTGGTTTAGAAACACCAAGACTGGGAATAGAATGGTTCTTAGTGAGCCTCCCTCTTGTGTGGGAACGCCAAGGTCAAGAACAAAACAGTTGCTAGTTAAAATCCTCCCCTGCCTCTATACGGCTAGGGCGAGGACAGACAGAAGAACCTCTTCCTTGTATTGTAAGGTAAGGTTAGTATGGGTTCCAGTTATACGTCTCCCCTTATCCCTGCGTGGAAAGGTTGAGTTCAGCAAAGTGAATCTCTCCCTCGACTTGTAAGACAAGGTCGAGAGCAGTATGGTTCCCAGCCGAGGTCTTCCTTGTCTTGTAAGACAAGGTTGAGAGTGGCGCGGTACCTAGTTAAAGATCTCCCTTGACCTTATGAGTCAATGTTAAGGGCAACATCTCCCTTACCTTTGTTTGGCAAAGGATAGGGCGAAGTAAGAGCTTGGGTAAGCATTGCCTCTACCCTGAGATGACGAAGAAAGACTAAAGTCAAGCGAGCGGTAAAGAAGCTTGCTACCTAAGACAAAGAGGCCCTAAAGCATTGTTAGACTAAGCAAGTCAGGAAAAGCAGCTAAACAAAAAGAAGGGAACAAGATTATATGGAAAGCAGATTTTATAAATAAAGAAGCATATGTTTAAGTCATTGAATTGTTCATCAAGCAGTTAAATCATTACAAATACGAAGTGAGTCACTCCTTGGCATTGGCTAGTGGCCCATCAACGACCTTCTTTGACAAACCGGTTTAAGAAAGATCCACCCCAGGATGCGCGCAGGCAACCTGGGCCATGGCATCCTCAAACCCAGCCACATAATCAACAACGTCGTTGGTGAGCTCCTCCTTGGTCTGATTGAAGAGTTCGTCCTTGCGGACTAGCTCTCCCAACAGCTGGCCAAGCCGCACCTCCCGCTAGGTCGCCCTTTCCTCCAACCTGACCATCTTACCCTGCGACTCCTCAGCCTTCTCCTGCAAGTCAATAACCTCATTCTGGAGAGACAAGACCTTCGAATGAGCACTCAAGGTCTCCTGGGACTTCTCAAAACAGAAGCCTCTTGGTCTCCTTGTCAGTTTGGCAAAGGTCTGACACCTCCAGATGCATTGCGGTTTCACGTTGTGTGAGCTTCTTGATCCGGAGTGCGTCTTGACTTGTTGCCTCCCTCAACTCCTGCATCTCAGTCTGGAATTCTTGCACTTTGGTCATGGCGAGACTGGATGCGACGAGGAACTCCCCAAGGCCTTTGGCTGCACACCCTTGCAGGGGGTCTTCGCCCAGGCTCTCCATCATCTCCCGATCTTGGAAGGATTGAAGGGTCTGTTGGAGGAAGGCAAGCAGTTTTGTAGCAGGAGGCGCGCTAGAGTCACCTCCAAGGGCACTCTCCTCCTGCCCTCGTGCACCATGATGTCACAAGGGGAAGAAGCACTTGGAGGATATTCTCTGAAGGAGGGAGCGCGGTCATCTGAGGATGAGTGCGCTGGGACCGCGACATCATTAGTTCATTTCCTCTTGAAGACGAGGCCAGGACAGGTGTCCTCGTCCTCAGAGGCAGTGACCTCCACTACCCCTTTCTGCCTATGATCCACCGGGGCTGGAGCAGAAGGGCTTGGGGCAGAGATAGTCGCAGGGGGGAATCAACAGGAGCCGAGGCGTCGGCATCAGATGGGTCAGGGGAAGCTTTGCGTTTGAGGGCTACCTTAACTAGCAACCTCCTATTTTCCGCATTGAGCACCATGTCTACATGAGAAAACAACAAGGCATAAGAAAGTGAACCAACACAGCATGCAAGTAAAGACAAGTAAAGGCAGAAGGAAGAGAAGGCAAGTACCAATGTAAGATTTGAGAAACTTGGGGTTGTACTCAAGCTTGATCAACTCAGCGGTGCTGAACATCGCCCAAGCTGGAAAGGAACTTGTACACCTCACGGTCGGGCGGGGTCAAGTCCTCGAGGCTCCTAGGCTTCTTGAGCCCTGGTTTCTCCACCCAATAGAGTGAGAACCCATCCAACAGGGTGGGATCAAACTTGCTGCACCCTATCTTGAAGAACTTCCTCTTGAAGCCCTTGTAAGACTGCCGAAAGAGAGTTAGAAGAACTCTCCCATCGACTCCATTGAAGCTCATCCACTGCTTCTTTCTAGGATTCTTTGCTTCAAAGAAGTACAAGATGACGTCCACTGAAGGCGTATGGCCAAAGTGGTTGCAAAGGATGGCAAAGGCCTTGACAAAAGCCCAATTGTTGGGATGCAGCTGGGCAGGGGCCACGATAATTTGAGAGGTTTCAGCGAGAAGGCTATCAGGAGGTCAACGATAAAGCGATTGATAGTTGATGGAGGGAGGTGGGTTTAGTGTAGGTTTGGTTCGAGCCATCTCGAAAGGGAAAGCTAAGGAAGGAAAGGAGAAAAGGAAGAAAAAAACATAGGTTTAGAAGAGGAAGATGGCGCGACTTAGGAAAACCAGAAAAAACAGAGACGTGAAAATGAAGAGCAGAAAACATAAAGTGCAGAAATATAAATAGTCCCAGAACAGTTATAGCATGCTATGAGCGTCGAAATCATAAAGCAGGGGTAATCATGGAGTAAAAGGCATACCTTTGAATAAGTTAGGGTTCGAAGGTGGAAGTGTTCGAAGAGGAAGAGAGAGCGTTTTGAGAATAAGAAATGCTAAGTAATGAAACAGTGAAGGAGCGTACGGGTTTGAAGGGTTTAAACGTATACGAGGAAGCGCAAGCTGTTGAACAAGATGCTTTGATGTCTCCAAATCCAAGAGGAAAGCTTGAAGACCTTGCTGCTAGGTGTGCGTGTGTTGTCTAGTTGTTTGAAACTTGTTAATTCACTCCTTAAGTTGATCCAAGTTCATTTGAATCTTTAACCTTTTAAAAATATGTGTTTTCTAAAAAGCTGTCAAAATTTCAACAGGTTGT
>Ga0123341_1006286_pt1 | contig 10733 bp, 4 predicted proteins | sample Turbeapinknodule_FD_89959 | JGI IMG/M metagenome (GOLD analysis project Ga0123341, IMG submission 89959) | Root nodule microbial communities of legume samples collected from Mexico - Turtle bean Mexico pink nodule | ecosystem: Host-associated > Plants > Roots > Nodule | place: Mexico: Nepantla...
ACTTGCTAACTATTCCATGAATCATTGAAGTGAACAATTTATAATTGTATAATTTATTTTTGCAGGATTGATGTGATTTGAGTCTGGTTAGTCAAGAAATAATTGATGGATGATGTTAATAGAAATGGATAAAATGTCTGCTCCTTCATCGAGGGAGCGTGCCCAACGCCTCTATGAAAAGGTATTACCTTCTTTACCCTTTTTTTTGTGGCAATTCACTTTGAGGGAAACTTTAAAAAATTGATGAACGAGCAATGCGATTTAAATTGCTGCGATGCTTTATTGGTGTAAATTTTGTATAATCTGGTTAACTTCATTGATTAAAATGCCTCACTTGGTATCGTGGTTTATTTTCAATTTAAAACTTGAATGTTTTGCTAAAATATTGATTGTTAATCCTACTCAGATATTTTGTAATGACTTTAAAATTTAGATTCTATGAAGTTGAAATTCGCTTGCTTACTGACTTGGTAAATCTCTTTTTCACAATAGTTCTTCTATGATAAAATTAGCCATGGGAAAATGCCATTATAAAATAAAATGGCATTAAGTAATAAAAGTCTTCATTTTGGAACCAATCATTGAATTGAACTGCTACTCCAGTGATTTGTTTTTCAATGTCAAGCTCCTCACTATTAAGCCTAAGTAAATAAACATACTAATTAAGAATTCTCAATGTTCTTTGACTGTGAATTGTTGAATATGAAAATGCATAACTGTACATTGAAACAAAAAATTCGCAGAATTTTTTACTTTCTGTTGTTTGCCATGGTTTTCTTGTTTTTAACATTGATTTACATTACCTTTTTTTGGTGAGATATAGATACCTGAGGTCTGTTTTGTAACATTACAATTACTTATTACTTATTACTTAGAACCTTGAATTTTGGTAAAAGGAATACTAGAGGTCTGTTTTGTAACATTATAATTATTTGTTACATAGAACCTTGAATTGGAGAATAAGCGTCGGAGGTCAGCTCAGGCGCGGGTTCCATCGGATCCAAATGCTTGGCAACAGATGCGTGAGAATTATGAAGCAATAATTCTTGAGGATCATGCTTTCTCTGAGCAGCACAATATTGAATATGCACTCTGGCAGTTGCATTATAAGCGGATTGAGGAGTTTAGAGCATACTTCAGTGCTGCTTCTCTTTCTTCTACAAGTGCAAACCCATCTCAGGGAGTGAAAGGCCCTGCACGACCTGACCGGATAACTAAAATAAGGCTACAATTTAAGACTTTTCTTTCAGAAGCAACTGGATTTTACCATGACCTTATTACGAAGATCAGAGCTAAGTATGGTCTTCCTCTTGGTTACTTTGAGGATTCAGAGAATCGGATTGTGATGGAGAAAGATGGAAAAAAATCTGCTGAGATGAAGAAAGGTTTAGTAGCTTGTCATCGTTGTCTGATATACTTGGGTGATCTTGCTCGTTATAAAGGTATGTATGGTGAAGGTGATTCAAAAAACCGGGAGTATACAGCAGCTTCTAGTTACTACTTGCAAGCTGCATCCCTGTGGCCTTCTAGTGGAAACCCCCATCACCAGGTATTTGGCAGTCATGCATCCATTGTGATTTTTAATGGTTGCATGCTTTATAGATTTTTTTACTTATGTTTCATGGTTTTTATATTCCATTTTAACGAGTCTGTTTTTCCAGCTTGCTTTGTTGGCTTCATACTCTGGGGATATGTTGGTGACTATTTATAGGTATTTTCGTAGTCTGGCTGTAGATAGTCCATTCACGACTGCAAGAGAAAACTTGATAGTTGCATTTGATAAGGTAATGTGATCATGGCACTATGGTTTTGCTCTTGTTATTGTTTAAGTACTTTGTGTTTTATTCTTTGCTTTGGCTTTTAATTCAGCCTTTCATCTTCTTGATGCCATGTCATATCATGATTATTGCTTGCAGACTAAAGTGATATTATGAGGAAGAGATTCACTAATTCTTACTCTTACTGTTCAATGCTGGAAATTTAGTGTATTAAAGAATCGTATTATATATTAAGAGTAGTTGCATGTTGGTGGAGCCATGTTATCAGTATACATCTTAGGGGAAGTTCATGCATGTATTTTTTTGATTACATAATTGTATTAATGTGGTAGTATTAAAATCTTTAAAGAAACATGCTTTGGCCTCGACCACTTTGGGATTAAAGAATACGTCCTTCAACATGATTCTATGTTTATTATTTATTATATTTGTGAATGGGGTGTGCTAATTTTTTTTCTGTTTTCACCCTTGTGTCATCAATTGTCTGTGATCCTTTTGGTGCATTACATTACAATTATTCTAACTAGCTGTTGTTATAATTCATGATAGAATCGTCAAAGTTTCTCTCAGCTATCTGGTGATGCTAAAGCTTATGCAGTCAAGGAATCTTCTGCGCGAGTAACGGGTAAAGGAAGAGGAAAAGGGGAAGCAAAACTTGCAACAAGGGGTACTAGTGTTGATGCCAGTCCTAAAACAGGAGCATCCACTATACAGGAAACTTATATATACTTCTGCACTCGCTTTATCCGTCTAAATGGAATCTTGTTTACACGCACTAGGTGTATATTCTTAACATTTTCGTTCTATGTATTTTCACTGTTGATTCATATGCTTCTCTGACCTGTACCTTTTGTTTCTCATTATAGCCTTGAGACTTTTGCTGAAGTTCTTGCTGCTGTAATCACTGACCTGCGTGAGCTTTTGTCTTCTGGACAAGATGAAGAGCTGAATTTTGGGACAGATGCTACCGAGAATGCACTTGGCATTGTTAGAATTGTTTGCATTCTAGTATTTACAGTTTATAATGTGAACAAGGAATCTGAAGGTCAAACTTATGCAGAAATTGTACAGCGTGCTGTTTTGCTTCAGAATGCATTTGCTGCTGCTTTTGAATTGATGGGTTACATAATAGAGAGATGTGCACAGCTGCGTGATCCTTCTTCTAGTTATCTTTTACCAGGCATTTTGGTTTTTGTTGAGTGGTTAGCTTGTTATCCAGATCTTGCTGCAGGCAATGATGTGGATGAAAGTCAGGCAAATTTGAGATCTGAATTTTGGAACCGTTGTGTATTCTTCTTGAATATGCTGCTTTCCATTGGGCCTATGTCTATTGATGATGAAGAGGAGACTTGCTTTAATAACATGAGCAGGTATGAGGAAGGGGAAACTGAAAACCGACATGCTTTGTGGGAGGACTTTGAGTTAAGGGGATTTGTTCCACTTCTTCCTGCACAAACCATCTTGGATTTTTCAAGGAAGCATTCCATTGGAAGTGATGGTGACAAGGAAAGAAAAGCTCGAGTCAAAAGGATTTTAGCTGCGGGGAAGGCTTTAGCGAATGTTGTTAAGGTTGATAAGAAAGTGATATATTTTGATTCAAAGGCCAAGAAATTTGTAATTGGTGTTGAGCCTCAAACTGCAGATGATTTTGTTCTTCCTACCTATTCAGACATTCAGAATGCAAAAGAGTTAGTACAAGAAAAACCTGCTGACAAATCAGAGTTGGAAATTGTTCAGTCAAACCAGCACCAGCAAATGGAAGGTGATGAAGATGATGAGGTTATTGTTTTTAAGCCTATAGTATCTGAGACACGAGCTGATGTGGTTGCCTCATCATGGACACCCAATCTGGGATTGGAACCTGTTCTAAAAGCATCTGGAGGGGATTTAAAATTTCATGTTAATTCTACTCCTAGTCCTCTAATGAATCTAGGTCATCAGACTTTATCCGTTCCTGGTAGTGGTATGGTGCCTCAACACATGCAACCACTTCAGCTACATACATCTAGGTGGTTAGAGGAGGAAATTTCTATCGCTAACAATTTGAAAGGTCTTGGGATATTTGAGAATGGGCATGCAATGAAACCTGGTGTACAAGAAGCTATTGGCTTCTCCAACCATGTTTCATTTCCTATTCCTAACCAACAATCTATAGGTGCTGCTGATACCAATGGCATGTTTTATGGTGTCTCAAAAGCTTTGGACTCTGTAGTACCATCAAAAGTTGATGCTATTGCATCTTCTGGAGTATTTACTGATAACTTAGCTGTAAAAGCATCAGCTTTGCCAGTTGGTTCTAGAAAAGCCCCAGTCAGTCGACCAACTAGGCACCTTGGACCTCCTCCTGGTTTCAGTCACCTTCCTCCCAAGCAAGGTGTTGAATCCACTGTTTCAGATTCAATTAGTGGGAATCCAATGATGGATGATTACAGTTGGTTGGATGGATATCATTTTCGATCATCAACCAAAGGATTAGGCTCCAATGGTCCTCTCAACTACTCTCAGTCAAATTCTCCGCTAGTCAGTAGTAATGGCTTCAGTCCCAATGTCAGCTTTCCTTTTCCTGGAAAACAAGTTCATTCTCTGCCTCTTCATGCAGAGAAGCAGAATGGTTGGCAAGATTTTCAAAATTATGATCTTTTAAAATCACATCATGATCAGCAGCTGCAGCCACAGCAGCTCTCAGCTGGAAATCAGCAGTTTTCTCCTCTGCCTGAGCAATTTCAAGGACAGTCTATCTGGACAGGTCGTTACTTTGTGTGATGTCAGTATCAGAGTATAGATGGTATGCTTCTATGTGTGGATCATGTTGTATTTCTATTTGCTTATTGTTTGTCTTTTGCCCTGTTCTTTTTTGTTGCTAATGTAATTATGTATTTGAGGTTCTTGAAGGCATATTGCGAATGTGCTGCATCCTTTTGCTACTCAATCAAACTCCAACTTTGCTGCTTCGTCATTGAATGTTGTTGGAGTTTCTTTGGCCTTGGCTTGTTGCAGGCACTTGCTAATACAAAAGGTGAGTACCAAATTCTTCTATTTGTTGATATTTACAACTTTAAACGAGGACAGTATTGCAGGTCACACCTTCCTACTCTTTCACTAAATTTTGGTCTTATTGTTTGTTTCCAATAATGTTGTGGAAGTCTCACGGGGAACCTATACTTCTACCCCTTGTATTTTTCAGTTGTTTAACATTTTTGACAAATGATCACAGATTATGATGAGCTCTTCGGTCCCCGGATGAAGGAAGATAAACATGCATCTTTACCGTTCAAAGTAAATGCCTTGTCTGGTTGGTTGGGTTGGTGGATAGGTGGTGATAAATAAAAGACTATTCAGTTGTCTTGGAGCTTATATCTTCTGGGATTGGTGGTGTCGCAATGGTTTGTTCACTTTTATAGTGGAAACGTCATATAATGTTGCACCTGTAAAAAATCGTTGTTACCGTCACTTGGTTGCAAGTGGTCCATAGTGCTAGCCCTTTTTTCTGCCGCAGTGCTACAGATTTTACATAGTTGGGAAGGTTGGTAGATAAGAAGTGGGTGTCAAAGTTGGATAATGGGATATTCACATTATGGGGCTCACTTGTTGAGCACATGTGTTTAGTTGTCGCGTCTTCGTTAAGGTTCTTATTATGTGTTGAGTATGACGAGTGGTATAATGGTTCACTTTCTCTTTTTCTAAGTCGAGGCTTCACTCGAACTTCAAAATAAATTGGTGGATTGTTGAATGCATATCCATCCATCTTGGTCTGTATCAATAATCTATCTATCCTTATTTCTCGGATTTACCACTTTTTCTATTTTTACTTGTTTCGTTTCCTAGTTTCTCTTGATGTTCTTCATGTGTTGAATGATGGAAATGGAGGGGATGTTATAGATTTCACTTTAACCAACTATTTCTCTAAAATAATTAATTTTCATGTATAAAAGTTTAATAAGAGACAATGAAAAATTAGGTGAAAATATTAATATGAAAAAAATTTAGATTTAGATAAATTAAATTAAGTTAGAGAAATGAGATATAAATAGAACTAGAAATTAAAATTATAATTTTGTTTAACAATAACTATAAACTTATATATCTAGTTTTATTGGATGATAATATTTTTTTAGAGTATTTTGTTTATTATGGTTACATAATAGAAGGTCCACCTATATTTCATAACACAGTTCTAAAAAAAATTATATTACAAAATTTATAATATTCAAGACATGTTATTCAACGTAGTCCAAATATTAAAACTTCCTAATATTTAAAAAGACGTGTAAATGAAAGAAAATATTTTATTAAGTAGGTAGTTATTAGTTTGTGTTTTTGGGAGATGGACAATCTAAGGATTGCGTTAATTTGGTCTAAAAATATAGATTTAAATTAAATAAAATATGAATGTTTTAATAGTTAAGTTAAAAAGTATATAAGTAATTTCTTTAACTATTTAAACTTATAAAAATCATGATTTTTCTAAAATAAAAATTTCTCTATTTCTCCTAAGATTTTGAGTTATCTGGCTATCAAAATATGAATTTGTCTTGATGTAACTAATAAAATATGAATTTGAATGTAACTAATAGACAGCACTAAAAGAAAGCGGAAGATATTTTTCAATTAAATTTGTGTTTAGAGTAAGTTTTGTGTTTGCATTATGAGTGGAGACACAAAGATGAACCTTTACTAACTTAGGATTGCAATGATACTTTTAGTTTGACAATTAGGCATAAAATTTGTTTTGGAGTAAATAAACATATAAGGGAAGCTAGTTAAAATTTGATAGCATCTTAGAATAGATGATTTAAGTTGTAGATGCGACTTGATCACAATGTTGAAATTTTTGTGTAGAAAATGTGTTTTGTTGGATAACATTCATAGAATTTTGAATTTTAATATGAATAATATACGTGATGATAATTTTTTTATTAGATTTATGATTTTGATTATATGTTTATAATATAATGTTCTTAATAGACATCACTAGTTGTAATGTGTTGTATGAAGGAGATATTGAATTGTTGAAGGTGATGGAAATGATGAAAGTTCTATAGTATGTGTGTATGTGAAATTCTAAATAGTTTGTAATATAAAATAATATGTTGGTAAAGAGATAAAACTAAAGTTAATCATATTTATTTTGTGAACAAGACTATAATAATGTTTGAACTAGAAACATGTACTAGTAGGATGATGGATGCTTTGGTAGTTAAAAATATAGAACAATACAAGTAAATCAAATTGGTTTAAAATGGTCTAATTGAGAAAATAATTACTTACTTATATATATGATAATGAACTTAAACTTTTTAAGACCAATTTTGTACAATTTGTGCAACTATAAAGAATTGATTTTTTCATATAGTGGTTGGGTGACCATTTGTTTGCTGAGAAAAATTCATTTATTTGGAAACCTGAGAAATTTAGTTGTTGATGACTCTTTTGTTTGTTGGGAGAAATTTAACTTAGTAAAAACTTGAGAGTTTTGTTTTTTGGGGGATTGAGAAGTTGTTGCGTGAACATATCTTTAGTTGAGAAAGCAAAATTTGTGGTAGAAGGAATACAATGTTTCTAAATAATATGATTTTACATGTTTATAAATACTAAAATGGTTTATTTTTCACTAATTTTTTTTTAATTTTATCAAACTATTTTATTTTAAATATTATTATAGTGTGATGAATGATGAATTGAAATTATTTTTAGATAGGGAATAATAAATTTGATATACGATTGTATAAATTATTATGTGATTGATAATGCACATGATAAGATGTAGAACTCTACATGTAGGATGAATGATGAAATATAATCTGAGTTGGAATGTATATATGATGATTATGTCGTGTTATACATGGATGAAATGTATGAAAACCAATGTCACAAATATGTAGAATATGTGAACTATTGTTTAAGTTTGTGCCTAACTAGTGTAATTTATAATAAAAATATCTCGACTTCATTAAGTATTTAAATCACAGATTAAAACCTTAAGTAGTGAGAAGTTGAAGAAGAGTTTATTGCACATCTAGAATGCCATGAGTTACAGATTTTGAATACCTTAAACTTAACATGAACTCATGGAATTCAAGTATGCTTAAATTATAAAGGTGTTAGTTTTTTTATAGGACATTGTTAATACAGGTATTCTAAAAGGTATTAATAGATATTCTTTGGTGAATATTCTTTGTTATATAGATCCATGTGTGGTCTACCGACTTGGCCGAATCCTAAGATTGGACCAACTCGGTCGTCAACGATTTCTACAAACGGAGCGACTTGGCCGAATCCTAAGATCAGACCAACTCGACCATTAACCATTTCTAAGAGTGGACCAACTTGGACAAATCCTATGATCGGACCAACTTGGCTGACAACGGTTTCTACAAGTGTACCAACTTGGCCAAATCTTATGATCAGACCAACTTGGCTGATGACGGTTTCTACGAACGGACTAACTTGGCTAAATACTATAATCAGATCAACTTGGCAACGACTTCCACGATCAGACCATCTTGGCCGATGATAACCACAGTGGGACTACTTCAACCAACCAAGGTAAGGACAATAACTGTTATAAAAATTTTGACGATTCACGATGGATCTGTCTGACTGACGTTTTAGGTCAAGTTTATTTCACAAGATATCAATTAAGCTTCACCCAACCATTTAGATAAAATCCCTTCGAAGCAAGTAAAAACTTAACGAAAGTTTGGTGAAATCTTGGCAGAAACCTAGTAAACAACTTGGTTGACAATTATGATCAGACCGCAATTATAACTGGAATACCCACGTCTTGTCATATAGTTTCTTGAACCACGTGAAAAACTGTTTGTAATGCAAACATTGACTATAGCCTCATCGCCTTGCTCGCTCGGCTCGAGGCTAGGGGGTTGTGTGTTGTCTGAATTATATTGGTAAAATGACCGATATGATCTTAATTGGATATAAACCCGATGTGAGATAATCGAAAAATGTTTGTTATTAATTAATTTGTTGTGATATTATTATGAAAATAAACTATATGATTGTTATTTAGTATGTTGCGATGTTATTCTGAAGATAAAAGATATGATTGTTATTATTTGAATCTGTTGTGATATTATTCTGATGAAAAACTCTATAAATAGAGGATGAACTCCAAAAGGCAAAGGCAAGTATTATTCTATGCAATACATGCTACATTGATATTTTATGCTCTCACTAACTTTATTGTCAGAGTATTGTAAATAGGGGGAGCTCCCTTCATCTCATTGTAATCTTCAAGCATCCCAAAGCTACAATTACGAAAGATCACCTCGGAGACCATCTCCAAGCTTCCGACCCTGAGTTTTGGCGAGAACAATGTTAATTTTTTATAGGACTTGGTTAATACAAGTATTCTAAAAGGTATTAATAGATATTCTTTGGTGAATATCATTTGTTATATAGATGCATGTGTGGTCTATATTTATGTGCATTCAAATGTTTAATGAAGGAATTGAATATGTATCCATGTGAACATATGGATGAAAAGAGAATATATTATATGAATTGTCAAAATATGTGTGTATAATTATTTTTAATATATGTTTGTATGTGAAATTTTAAAATACTAGCAATCTATTGTTGTGTGGTTTGACTGATTGTGTTCTTACACGAGAGAAAATGTGGTGGCAAGTGAGAAGGCTTTGAAATAAGCTAGTTCAAGAATTTATATTGTATATTTTGATTTAAAATTTTAGTTATGCATGTAAATTCTTAAAAAGAGGGAATTAATTTGCTTAGAATTTGAAACATGTATGTATATACTATGCAAGTGTAAGTATTTTTTAGGATTTACATTTTGGTATCAAAGTAGCTCTTTTCCTAGAATAAATAAAGGGAAGTGATTTTCTTGTGATTTTGGTTTTGTGTGATTGTTGGTGTAGTTAGTTGATGTGATAGTAGAATGATTTATAGGTTTAGAAACATATTTTGTGAGTTGGATTTCTAAATTTGTTTCTTGTCCTAAAGACAATATTATTGTGTTTTTCTACCTATCTATTAACACAAATTTAAGAAATTATTTGGTTAATAATTTCATAATTTATGTCGAGGTGTTACAAATATTTCATAAAAATGTAGTCAACTTAGGTTAAAATTGTAGGTTGAACATTAATAATTTTGAGGCATAAACACTTTGTCAATTATTGGTTTAATTTTGAGAGAAATTACACTTTTGGCCTTTAACTTGACTTATCAAGTCTTTGCTAGTATGACGTAAACTGAGGAGTATGGTTAGGGTAAAAACATAATCTTTTTCTGGTATCTTGGGAACTCTTAAGCTTAAAAAATGACTCTTAGAGCTTTTTAAAGAAGGATAAATTGTGAACAAAAACCCATGTTGAGCGCTATTCAAAGACACCCAACTGACTTCTGAATCATGCTTTAATTGATATAAGTACATGAATTTATTTATGGTAGGAGAAATTTCAAGGTATTGACAAAGTATTTGAAAGGCCTTCAAGAAAGCCCAATTGTTAGTAGGAAGTTGACTAGGGACCATATTAATCGACACTTAAAAGGAGAAAGGGGAAAGAGTATGTCGAGCTCCTTAAAGAAGAACTCGTATAAAAAGGTAAAATCTTCTCCTTGGTTCTAAGTTTCATATAGAATCCATCGTTAGGGTCATAAACCTCCGCCATAATAAACTCACTCATATTATTGGAGCATATATTGAAGGAAGAAACAAAATCTTCCACAACATCCTTAGAGGTAAAATCAGAGGGATAAGTAGCAATCTCCCCTAAACCCCAAAGATATTTGGGGTCCATGATTGGGAAAATTTGTCCGTTTTATTCTTCTTTGCAAACAAGAGCTCAGTGTTAGAAAAGATGGCTTTAAACTAGAGGGGGTGAATTGTTTAAAGGGGTTTTCGCAAACTTTTCAAAGCTAGAATGAACTTATTTCAGAAACCAATTGATTCAGCAATTCAGTTAGCCAAAA
>Ga0123341_1006291_pt1 | contig 10731 bp, 10 predicted proteins | sample Turbeapinknodule_FD_89959 | JGI IMG/M metagenome (GOLD analysis project Ga0123341, IMG submission 89959) | Root nodule microbial communities of legume samples collected from Mexico - Turtle bean Mexico pink nodule | ecosystem: Host-associated > Plants > Roots > Nodule | place: Mexico: Nepantla...
GCATTTAATTTATTAATAAATTATATTATGATTTAATTGATAATAAATATGGTTTAATTGGTTAAATCAATTAACACAAGTTTTTTGACAAACATATTTAAACAATTTAACAGTTTGAAATTCATAAAAATAAATCTTGAAATAATCAATTGAATAATGTTGCAAATTGTTTTTTGGTGAACCTGATATATTAACATTTAAGAAAATCATGAAAGAAAAACCAATTTTAGAGACCAAAATTAATTAGTTGTTGTAGTAATCAAATTATAAACTATTTCAGAAAATAAAAAAATAATTTATAAATTAATTTATATTATTATTAAATAGTTTCTATAGTGAATAAATAGCCGGTATACATTGGTTAAAATTCAATCATTATGTCATTGTATTAGTCGATTTGTTCGAGGATTGATATGGTGGATACTTACTCCTTACATCTATTTTTTTTTGGAGGAAGATGAATTGGAGGTTGGAGCTAGTAATAAGAATGATTTGAAGCTATGAAAAAATGGAGATGAGCACAAGACAAAAGTTGAAAGTAAGGTTGTTGCAGTTGTAGAAGATGAAAATGATGGTGATGATGAAGGATTAATCAATTTCAATATAGAGAAAGGGTACTGGTAAACATAGACTGCTTTAGGTTGAGGCTACTTTTTCGTGTATTATGAATGATGTGATGGAAACCCAAACTAGGGTTGCTTGGACGAGTGGACCTTCGAGGCACAAAAATAAGAAGAAGAAGAAGAAGAAGAATCTTGAACTATGGGTGAGTCTTGGTAGTTTCTTGGTTTGGGGAGGCTAATTTGGTTCTTAGAGGTAGGGTCAGTACTTGGTTCAGTCAAGATGATTTTAATTTGGTTTTTGGTTGATTCTTTAAAGAATCTTGAAGGTAGGAAATGTGGTTGGTGAAACCAAGGTGATGAAGTTTGGTTATCTTCTTGGTTTTTTTGTTTAAACTTGTTAAATTTTGTTGAGATCGGTTGCAACGAATTATACAAACTCGAATTTAGGAAGGTAGTCACCTTATAACTAATCTGGAATATGGAAAAACATATTCCACATCGGACCTAATATTAGCGGATCGTCATATGAATAACACATCACTCTTAAGTCTCTCTATAAATTTGATCTCGATGAGGACGACACAATATATATATATATATATATATATATTTAATTTTTATTTCTCAATTTTATTAAATAGTTCATATAATTATATACAAATATATATGACGCAAATTTGTTAGTGATTTTTTAATAGAAAATTTACAAAAATTTATGTTCATATATATTATCTACAAGTTATATTCACATTCATAATTTTACTTTTTTAATAATATATTTGTTGTAAAAACATAGAAAATAATTTAGAGTATAAGTGATATAATTAAAACAACACTTAAAGTGAAAAGTTCATATAAAAACAAAAATTAGTTATTATTCAGGTTTCATTTTAAAATAACCATTATCTATCTTCTTTCTTTCTAAAAATATAACATTGTCCTTAGTTGCATTGACGATCAAAGACAATCTTTGGACTCCTGGTAGTGAATAGAGTAAGACTACCCGATCATATATTTTATTAGAGTAAGTTTAATTTGGTCCCCTTTTTTCTTTAAGTCAATTTTTAGTTTTTGTGTGTACCTATACACGTGCCTTGCATGTGAGGTATTTGATTCTAGGAGTAGTCTCTATTCAGGGTCCTAGTGATATATTCAAATTGTTGATCATGACTTTGTGAAGCATGTTAGGTTATCCCTACGTTCTTTAGGAGTTTGACATCTTTTTTAGTACTTAGTTGTCCAATTTAGTAAGGGAGACTAGTTTTACTTTTCAATAGTACCTTAAGTTAGAGGATCTGGATGTGAATCTGATGTGATCACAAGTTCCAAAATTTCTCTTACAGGGATTGTGATAATGTGTGATGTAGATGTTTTACTTGTTTGTAGATATGCTGAAAGCTGATGATTGGAGTATGTTTTGGTTCAACTGTTGTGAATGGTTGTGTTGATTGAAAATCAATTTAGAAAACTGAGATTTTTGTTGATTAACATGTTAGTTGCTTTGGTCTCTAACTAAATGATTAAAAATATCCTTTACTTTGAATTAGTTGATTTAAGCATGAATTTAATTGAAAATGGTAAGACTCTAAATGTATAAGTGACTCAAGTTGGAAATTATAGTTTGAAAACTAGTAGAAAAATACTTGAAAACCAATTTCAGAATTCTACAAATTATATAGACTTGGTGGGTGAGCCATATGCTTGGTGGGCAAACTTTAGAAATTAGAAAACCCGAGAGCATTAGCCACTAGGTGAACCATACTCGTTGGGCGAATTTGGTTGGTAAGCAATGTTCTCCTTAGGCAAAATTTAGGGAATTAAAAATCTGATAGTGTTGGTCGTTAGGCGAGCCATACTCGCTAGGCGAGTTTGGTTCCAATGGTTTGTTCGTCGAGTGAGCTTGAGACTCGTTGGGCGAATTTAGTCCGAGGAACTTGGTCACTTGGCGAGCTTGAGACTCGTTGGGTAAAAATGCTTGTTCTGCATATGTAATCATGTGACTTTTTTATATTTTCTAATATGTTTTAAAAGTTAAAATTCTATATGATTGTATCCTACTTTGAGGTATTAAATGAATTATGAATCATGTAGAAGTATAATTGGGACATAATATGTTAGGAAAGGAAATATCGTGTTGAGATTGTTTAGGATATACATTGAATTAGAGATTCGCCTATAAGGATATGACTTTAGTAATATATTGGAATCAAATAGATGAAAAATGGAAGTTCATATGACCGATTATGTGGTTTAAAAGATACATGGTCTGACAAATCATATGGATTTACTTTGTCATATAAGAAGACTCAATTCTTATGTTCATGTAGTTGTGTGGAGAGATAACACAGTGAAGGTAGTCAAATTCAACACATGTATCTTTCAGAAATAGAGTCAAGTGTTTATGTATGCATGTCAGTGGATTTATGGCATGGATGCTATTAAATGAGTTATTTAGATTGTTTAGTACATTGTAATAAATAAAGTGTGACAATGTAGATGTTTGTAATTGTATTATTTGAATCTTAAGTTATATTGAAAGTTTTAAAAATCTTCAACTTACCCTATTTCTTGTGTATTTGTTTAAAATTTATGATCATCGTGTGTTACATGCACTATACCATTTTTGACTTTAGACAACACAAAATTTGCAACAAATATAAAATCATGGTCCAAAACGGAAAATGCAACGGATTATTCCAATCTTTTAGAAAATCGTTGCTTATTTATTTAAGATAAAACAAAGAATGTTGTAGTGATGGAAACAAAGAACTTTGAAGGTGATAGAACTCCTAAGCAAATGGAGTTTCCTTTTTATTTTGATACATCTGTATATTTAAAAATCCCTATAAAAAAAGACTCTTTTTATAATACTATTTGATGATGTGGATTATATATATATGATATAGCTTTTTCAGCGAAGTAACTAGGGGTGTTACATTTGTAGCCATGAAACATATAGTCCTATGTCTCATTCTCTTTTTTAAATCAAAACATTCTTTGATCAAAATTTAACGAGTAATCTTTCAAGTTCCTAATATCTAAAAAATATTTACATTAATTTGAATGATATCTTTGACCAACCCTGTAGATGGATTTTGTTTTTCTTCAAATCATATCATTATTCCTTGAAAGTCTAAAAACTGCATAGCACCTCAGCCTTATCATTTGCTCTCATCCATTTTTTTCCTATTTGATTTGAAAGCTCAAGCATAGCCACTTTCAAAAAAAATTGTCCTTCAAGTTTTTTCCCTTCCTACTTCTTGAAGAGTTCACATCAAGAGCACCACATGCTGGATTTGACTTTTTGTTGGTAACCTCATAAGGTGTCACAAATCCAATATTTTCCACAGCTCCAACTGTCTTGAATCTTCTTTTGTTTATCTCCTCAACCAGTGATCTGTGCAGTAGCTGGCTTCTCGTATCAATTAATGACTTGTTCCTAGATAGTCTACGATTGTCTATCATCCTGTTACTTTTGCCAGTAGGTGTTTGTGGTCCTGCTAGAATTTTGCAATGGCTCACAGTGATGGGGTCTTCATTAGGGGAAAATCTAGTACACATGTGACTCTTTATGATGGGGTGTTTATCTTTTTTTGTAGAAGCCTTATTGTGTTCCTCCTGGTCATCCACTGAACAAAAGTTTGAGTTCCCATGTGAAGAACATATTGAACTGGCATCATCAAGTCCATCACCTGCAAATAATAGTATATCAAGTTTCCCTTTTCAATGATTTGAAAGATTTTATAACACCAAGCCTAGAATCTTGTATTTGTCTCGAGTTATGAGTATTACATATAAAAGAGACCGAGTTTTCTTTCTTATATTTGTGAGACCAAAATCACACTTGAAATCCTAACCATAATCTTGTGAAAACTCTAAAGTACCATACGAATGAATTTCACACTACATTCAACTCCAAGCCTTTAAATATTAGATTTGTAGGTTTTTTTTTTCAATTATATGTTGCTCAAATTGCTAATTTTTATTCCATCTGTGACTTCCTAATCACACTTGCACATTTCACTAGTAGCTATTGTCATAGGGGGTAGGGGCAAAGGAGACATACCATGGAGCCAATGACAACCATTTAATAAGTCATCAACTCTGATGACTAAGCCTGGTGTTGACTCTTGGGATGATGAACAAGAAGAAACAGAGTGGAAATGATGGTGAGGATCTTCATTGTCCTTGTCATCATTATAACTGAATGCATGCCAGGTGTCTGGACAGTTACTATTCCTCCAATTCGGCAGCAGAACAGATATCTCTCCTTCAATCATACTTGCAATATCAGAAGGCTTCAAATCTGTGATTTCCAACTCTTTCACCATCTCTATTGCAACATCAATAGGGGTGTCTGTGTAAATATCAAAGGGAAAGTATACATTCCTACAAGAACCTGTGAAGATGTTACTTCAATTAAAGGATCAAGTTCATTTACCAAACACAAGTAAATCTTGAGGTGAAAGTGCATGCTACATGTATTTAAACAAGTTCAAAATAAAATTTTCCTTATAATTAAGGAAAGAGGACATCAAGAGTCAAGTAAATATTGATACCATCCTTCTGAGAAATTTTCACTTTGAGAAAGATAGTGTCATCTTCTGGATTCAGCTTCCCAGTTATTGACATTTTAGTCATAGGTAAATCATCACTCAATTGAAGTGTTTCCATTTCACTGTAATTTAGAAACGGCTTCTGAATCCCAATCTTTGCCATGGCTGATGCATCATTAGACAAAAGAAATTGATCATTCAACAATTCTTTTGCAGATGGTCTGTTTGCTGCAGCTATTAGACATTTGCCAATAAACTTCTGTGCTTCTGTGTCTTCAATCCTGAAAAATGCTGCTGGTAGCTTCCCCTGAATATAAGACAGAAAAGTTGCTTGTATATAAAATCCTATGTATCTCTACTGATATTTTCAAACCTTAGACTACATCAGAACTTACCGATGTTACTTTTTTGTATATCTGTGCAGGGTTAGTACATTCACTGTATGGATAATCAGATGTAAGCATTTCCAAAACACACATGCCAAATGAGTACACATCAACAAGTTCATTGTATTCTTCCTCGTACAATTCTGGTGCCATGAACTCGGGAGTGCCTGGCACAAGGCAAAAAATTTAACACAACAATTCAAGAGGTTCAACAACAGTCAAGATTTTCAACATTTATTGGCAGGAAAAAGATAAATACCTATAACACTGTGAGCTGGTTGGGAACCATGGAGAATTGCTGCTAGACCCAGGTCACCAATTTTCACTTGTCCAAGATGGCCATTGACAAATATATTATCACATTTGAGGTCCCTATGAATTACTGGAGGATCATGTTCATGCAGATAAACAAGACCCTGTAAGATTTGGCGAGCCCAACTCTTTATTGCTTTCAGACCTATGTGCTTATATTTCTTCCTGTATCTGCACAAGTCACAAACTGATCAATTAAAGTACTTCTTATAGTGATTTAAAGGTTAATTCTGCAATCGTGCATGGATATCATATAAAGGTAAAATAATCTAGTAATTTAACATTGCCAAATGTGCAGGCCATGAAATTGCATATCCCTATCTTATGGAGTTTAATATATAGTATTCCATCAATGTACACATTAACATAGAAGGAACCTGAGCACCTACTAAAATGTCAAGATTAAACGAAAGGACGAATGTGATTTTAGTCAGAAAGAAAGTTACTCTCTTAGAGTCCCTGAAGTAAACATTTCTGTAATGAAGTTGAAGGTCTTATTGTTGACATCAATCCAAGAGGTGTAGAATCTCATGATGGATTGGTGCTTGAGGGTGCTGAGGAGATGAACCTCTAAATAAAGCCGCTCCAAGTCCTCTGGCTTGCGAAATGCTTCATTGAGTTTGACCTGATTCCATGCAACCTCTATTCCAAGGACCTCATCAATTGCTTTATACACTGTCTTCATTGCTCCTTTTCCTAAAATATCTCCAACCTAGTCACATAAAACACACATTTTTTTACATCAAATCATCTCTGTGATGCTATCCTAATTTCCATTATACTTTAAGTAAAGAATTAACAGAAATTCTATGCATAGCTCCTTGAAATAGAACTTTAGAAATTGTTTACACTAGGCTCAAACCAGGCAAGGGAGAAAAGGAATTATTGTTGACATGATGATCTGAGCCAACACCACATAGTTTTAGAGCATTTCGTCCATGACATCACTGTTTATAAATCTTGCAAATATCAAAAGAAAATTGAAATACTTCCTTTTACAGTAATTAATGCATATACCAGTTCCACTTTTAAAATTCCAGTTAGTCCCATATGTCCATACTTTTTGGTAATTCAATATCTCCTATATCACTACATTTGCAATATATTTTCACAATTATGATAAATTCAAATGATATTAAAGGGAAGTGTATCAACAAATTTTTTTACGAAGATATAGCATGCCACAAGCCTATCCCTTTTTTAAGAAATCTACAAACGGATGGTTTAGTCTAGATTCATTTTCAATCTTTAATTTGTTTGCCTCAACTAAAGGATTGGTGTAAAACAAACCTAGTAATTTAAGCCGAGAATATTTGCTGGAGAAATCAAATTTATTAGGATAAGACTGCCTTCACTGGCACACATTCAAACACATATCATGTTAGGTTATTCAACCCCTAAGGTCTTCACTATAGTAGCATATCACTAAGCATGAAGCCTGGTTAATCCACTCAGTCTTACTCTAAATGGTGTATATTCAATATATAGTTCCTTTTCTTGCAAACTTGATTTCCAACAACTCCCTATTACTAAACCGATTGCCCCCAAATTAATAGACGTTCAACTCCAGAGGATTCTGCTTAGAAAATTGAGACAAAGATAAGTCATAAGAAATAATAAGTTTGACAAATTTATAGGCAGGACCTTAGACGCTTTTGATACTATTTTCTTATCAGAATTTTTTGAGTTTTTTCTCTATGACTTAAGTTGATTTTTAATGCAAAACTTTTTATACAGATAGATAGGTAAAACTTAAATTCTATTTGGAAAGCAATAACAAAAGCATCTAAATTAGAGGATCAGATGTCTAATCATTAGGCATTTGATTACCCACGTGATTTTTTAATCAGTTCTTTCTATCAACTATCTAGGATTTCACTAAAATCTAGTAACACAGTATCACAGCTCAGTGAGCTCACTAGCCACAGAAATATTAAGAAGTTGTTTCCCCTTTTATACACACAAAAAAACTACCTTTTTCACATTCAAGTAACAAAATTAATCCAATTTCGAACAAAATTTAAATACCCACAACAAATTTGAAAATGAAAAGCCACAAAATTATATGATTCAGAACTTACCCGAGCATATCTACCATTTGGGTCGGTCTCAATGTAACGAGGCTCAGCTTTGCGATCCTCTTTATACCCTTTATTGGAATACATGTTGAATTCTTAACTATACACTCCTACTAGTAACTAAACTAACAATCACCAAAACTTCGAAAGATATTGTCTGCACACAACAACTTCAGTGCAGAGAAAGTTGAAAAGGAAAGAACAAAAACAAACAAAAAAGCGGTTTGTTCTATTCTCCAAGGTAGTAGCAGAATCCTAAATCCGAGGTTTCCCCTCGTGGTAAACGTGGGAGAAGACCCCAAAAAACAGCCAGAAAAGCTTTGAGTGATCGACACACTGCATTATCCTACCCATTTTCATACCAACCGCACATGTCAAGGGATCATAGTCCTTAGCAACCATTTGATTAAATTTTGCTTCTTTTTAAAAACAGAAAAGTTCAGAGAGAGTGGAGCTGCAAGAATTGACAAGATAAGACAGGTGAGAAGAAAAGAATAAACGGATAATAACTTTCCTATGAAACTGACATGTTCCTGTCACTGCCCTTCGTGTGTCAAGAATTTTGAAGGCACATACGGTACGTGTGGTTTTTTGGTAAGGGTCAGTTTAGGCCATTCACAAGGACCATTCACAAGTGGAAGTGGTTATGAGAAACAGTACACGGAACTTGAAGAATCTAAGGCAGCACTTTGGTGTAACCATTTGTGGACAACAGCGGAAAACAAAGCAAAGAAACTAAACCCAGAAAGGGAAGCAGAAGAAGAAACTCGAGAGAGATAAAAAGAATTGAACTTGGGAACAGGGGAGAAGATAGAATTCAGAACAGAGTGAGACTAGAACGTGTGTGTTTGGGATATGTATATCAGGTGGTGGCGATGGTGCTGATAGTGTGGGCCATGGTGAGGACCCCATTTTGAGATATGGTGGCAACGTTTGAGGCTTGTTGATTGTGTCATGTGTTTTGGAATTTCAAGGACGAGGTTGACTTTTGGGTTGTCTTGTTTTGTGATACTGTTTTTCATTTTGTCTTCTTCTGGTGTGGATAACATTTCATATTTTCCAATCCTTATCCTAATCTTGGACCTTTTTTTACCTTGTGTTTGGAAATTTTGGGTTGAGATGTATGGGTCATATTTGGTGCTCATTTCAACTAAGACAAAGTTTTTCATCTAAGGGGAAATAACAAATCAATGGAAACTGAGAAAGAACAAGGGGATGTAGCGGGACCGATATCATGACGTGTGTTGGTCTTTCTGTCCGAGATGATCGAGACATACGCTGACGTGTCTCTGTCTACCTGGCCGATCGACCGACACAGAACGCATGACCAGACCGACCGATACATATAACCATTAACGTTGAAATCAAAGTTAGTGAAACTAAACCATCATTAAGGATTAGGTAATGTAATCCTAAGTGTGATCCATTATACTAATAAGGCCTAATGAGGTAAGTCCATTAAAATAATATAAATAACACACTTTCCAAGGAACAATGTACGTCATTTACTACTGTACATCTACCTGAATACCAATCACCCACTTTACTGACTTGAGCGTCAGAGTACCTTTCGCAAGTACTCCATTCGGTGTTCACTCGAGACCGAGAGACGAAGGAGAAACACGAAGACGAGAAGGACCACAGTCAAGCACCTAGCAACCTGCTCGACCAAGGAAGAAGACGAAGAGTTCAATAGTTTTTTAGGTTCTATCTTCCTAGTAGGAACAGTGAAGAAATGTAGTATATTATTGAATCTGGAGTTAATCTTAAATGATTTGACATGGATAAAAAACTTTACAAAATTCATTGTCATTTATATATAGCACCAAAATCATTTGAACCTTCTCTCAAATATGCACTAAATAAATGATTTTGATAATCTCTTTTCCTATGGATGGTGGAGTTATAGTGTCTTTTATAGCATAAAGGAAACAACTGTCTAAGGCTGGTAAGAGCCAGCCAGTTGTTTTCTAAGTGAAAGATGAAGAAAAAGTTGATAATGATTAATGGAATAGTTTAGTAGCCAAAAAGAGTTTTCAACTATTATCTTATTAAGAGTAAATATGCTTTCATGGGGAATTATTTAAAAATATCTATTCACACTTTTCAGACACACATGTCTTATATAAGTGTTTAAATTTAAACAAAATTCATTTCATTTATTTCTACCTATAAACAAGTTCCTGCATAGTTTTATTTTGACGAGTATCTGCTTTATATATAAATATATAAAGGGGTCAATAATTTATTCATCAGTTTTTCATTTTTACACATTTTACCCACTTGTATTTTTTATTTTTTTTTTGCACGTTTTATGATCATGTTTTTCAATTTTTATATAGTTTTATTATTTTGATAATAAAACGACGTTATTTTTAAAAAAACTTGTGATAAAATGATGTTATTTTATAAATTACATCAATACCATTGCGCTTAATATATCGGTAAAATACATTAAAATTGAAAAGCATTATAAAATATGGAGGAAATAAACTTTAATTATAAAATTCACAAAATGATAATACTTGAGTGATAAAATGTGTAATCAAATATATTTTTCGTTTTAACAAATAAAGTTTTAAGATTATAGAGATTAAATTATTTATTTCTTATTACTAAAACTTTTCAATTATTTAAAAATATTTAAGACTTTAGTCTGTCACTCAGCAGATATTCAATGCAATCTCCTTCTAAAAGATTTGATTGGTTGCTTTGGAAAACCACACAAGGATACGGAAAAATAACCTAAGGGCGTCTTCGTGACGTGTATAAATGTAACAGTTTGACAAAAATAATTAAATAATTATTTAATTATTCAATATATATATATATATAC
>Ga0123341_1006294_pt1 | contig 10730 bp, 10 predicted proteins | sample Turbeapinknodule_FD_89959 | JGI IMG/M metagenome (GOLD analysis project Ga0123341, IMG submission 89959) | Root nodule microbial communities of legume samples collected from Mexico - Turtle bean Mexico pink nodule | ecosystem: Host-associated > Plants > Roots > Nodule | place: Mexico: Nepantla...
GCCGATTGCTGGAGGAGCCTCCCTACCTCCAAAAGACTACAAGGAACTCTACCCTTGGGCCACCCTAGTCTTGTTAAAAGAGACTTCTTCAATAAACACGGAGTTGGGCGTGCACCGACTAAGCAGTGACACTCCCACCAAACATAAAACTAAGTATTTCCCAAGGTCCATCCAAACTTAAATAATTACCAAGGGGTGCTTAAGCGAAATCATGCAAGCTGATGATGTTAAGATTGCAAAGTAATCGCTTAGATCAACAGGCACTTAGGCAATTTGACACAATAATCTTAAGATTTTTTGTGTTTTTCTCTTTAGGTATTCAACTATGCACGAGCACTTATGTAATTTTGTAGAAAATGATAGAGTTCACATTCTTGAGTATTCCTAAACAAGATACACACAAAGAAAGGTATTTAAATTCGAAAACTTCATTACTCTAAACATTACATGTACCGTTCGGTCCGTACGATCGAGTGGAAGTCCAGCATCCGATCAAGATCGACCGAGACCATCACACACAAGTAGAGGACTAACGACTAATAAAAAAGTCAAGCATTAAATAGTATATTCTTAATTACAGATTAAATCCTTAATCAGACCCAATAACGAAGAGTCCACAACATGATATAAATAAGCACAGATCCCAAAGAACCAGGTATGTCATCATCTAGTACTAAAAACACTGAGTGCTGAGTGTCGAAGTCTGACTTGAGTGTCAGAGTGCCTTTTGCAGGTACCATCCGAGCCCGGAGTTCACAGAGACAAGGAGTGGAGGAGTGAAAGGAGCAAAAGGAGTTAATTTGTGAGGAAGATAGAGTAGGCCGACCGACGGTGAAGGAAGGCAATAGTTCTCTTGGTTTCAACCCCGTTTGAGAACAATTGGCGCCCATCGCGGGGGCGAGAGTATTTGAAGAAGGGAGAGATCAGATGGTATCTACACGAAGCATGATCAATGAGAAGATGTCAGAGGCTGAACAGATGACACTGATGATGTCTTTGCGGAGGGAGATGAATGAGATGAAGAAGAAGAATGAGAAGGAGATCCTGGCCCTCCGAAGAGAGAATGAAGAAATGAAGAGAAAGATGATTAGGGAGAGTCCCTCGAGCGGGCCAAGCAACCCTGTAGGAAGACCTGATGCGACCCCAGCTGGCATGAAGGTTGTTGAGGAACCGAAACCCACTCGTACTCAGGAGACTGTGGGTGAGTCATACCCAAAGAGGTCTTTCCCCCTGTTCGGCACGCTGGATGCATTTCAGAGGCACCCATTTACTGAATATGTGATGGGAGCGCAACTTCCACCTCTGTGGAAAGGGCTGAGCATAGATTGTTACGATGGGACGAATGACCCCGATGAGAACATGGACGTGTACACCACGTACATGAGTCTATACACCTCAGAAAGTGAAGTCTTATGTCGAGTATTCCCCACCTCACTGAAGGCAGGGGCCTTGAGCTGGTTCACAAGGCTTCCTCCAAATTCCATTGACTGTTTCGAGACCTTGGTGTCCAAGTTTGGGATCCAGTTCGCCACTAGCCGACCGCACCACCTGACTTCTATTTTGCTCTGGTCAACATTCACCAAAAGTAGGGAGAATCTCTTAGGTTTTCATGGAAATGTTCAATAAGGTGACATCGAACATCCGTAATCTGAGTCCAGACGTGGCCATGCATCACATGGTCACAGCCTTACGGACATGGCCGTTTTCTGATAGTTTGTGCAAGAAGCCAGCTGCAAACCTTGACGAGCTTAGGCAGAGGGCTATTAAGTACATCAACTGAAGGAGTTGAAGGAGTACAAGATTCAGGCCAGAGCCGAGGCAGACGAGGAGAGGGGAAAAGATAAGGAGAAGGGGCGATCGAATCGACCTGCTATTGGTCGAAGAGATAGGCATAGAGAGAATCGGGAACCTCGGTATACAAGGTATATCCCTTTGAATGCTAATAGGGGAAAGATTCTGGATGAGGCCTTGAGTGCCACCTCATCCCGACACCAAGAAAGGTTATCAACCCCGAGAATGCCTACTGGTCGCGCAATTGTCGGTACCATGAAACAGTGAGCACACCAGTGAGGAATGTCAGACACTGAAATATAAGATTGAGGAGGTTATCCAAGCTGGGCATCTCCATTAGTACGTGCAAGGTAGAAACAAAAGTTTTAAGTGATCTCCTCCGAGGAGGGAGGAGACAATCGAACGAAGGGATTACCACCCTTGACAGGCCGATGAAGATGATCGCCAACTTAAGCGTCGGCTGAGGTGAGAGGAACCTCCAAGGCAGAAAGGAGGTGGAGAAAGAGGTGGCTGAGAGGTCATCAACACCATTGTTGGGGTTTTCATAGGTGAAGGCAACTCCAACAAAGAAAGGAAGAAGCATTTAAGGGCGGTACAACAGAAGAACATCGTCTCGTTCTAACCGAGCATGCCTCCCATCACTTTCACTAATGAGTACTTTAAAGGCATCGACCCCTTTCAGGATGACCCTATGGTTATAATAGTCGACATTGACAACTTCTCCATCATGAAAATGTTGGTGTATTAGGGGAGTTCGGTAGACATCTTCTACTGGATAACATTTAAGAAGATGAGCACTGTTGAGGAGGAAATGAAGTCGTAAGATGATGAGGTTGTCGGCTTCTTGGGTGAAAAGGTTGGCACCAGAGGTTATATTGAGCTCTACACCACGTTCGACAAAGGGAACATGAGTAAAACCATCAAGATTTGATATCTGGTGATAAACACCAACACTTCCCATGACATCCTGCATAAGCAAGATGAGAAGCCCTCACAATGTGAAGGAGGTGCAACAGTTCATCGGTCGTCTTATTGCCATCTCGAGATTTGTCCCTCGGCTAGCCGAGCGAACTCGACCAATGGTGCAGCTTCTTTGGAAGGCGGCCAAGTTTAACTGGGATGACAAATCTGAAGACACCTTCCAGCAGCTGAAGGTGTTTATATCTTCACCGGTGGTGATCCAAAAGTCGAGACCGACCAACCAATGTCGCTTACCAGTCGGTCTCGAAAGAAGCACTAAGTGCGGTTTTTGTACAAGAGGTCGAAAAAGAGAAACGCCCTGTACTTCGTTAGTTGAACGCTCCACGCGGCCAAGACGTGGTAGGAGATGATAAAGAAGGTCGTGATCGCCCTAGTCCTAACGACCAGACGGATGAGACACTACTTCTAGAATCACGCCGTAGTGGTAAGAACTGACTACCTAATCTTTAAAATTCTTTATAAACCGGATCTTGCAGAACACATGATAGGATCGTCGATAGAGCTGTCAGAGTTTGACATCCGGTATGAGCCGAGGGGAGCAATAAAATCCCAATGCTTAGCTGACTTCTCAGCCAAGCTGACCCCGCAGCAGGACCTATCAACTGGATGGACTCTATATGTTGATGGATCATCCAACAAAATGACATGTGCGAGTGGAGTTTTCCTTGAAGGACCAGGTGACCTCATTCTTGAGCAGGCATTGAAGCGTGAGTTTAAAGTCACCAACAACCAGGTCGAGTACGAGGCCATCCACGCCGGTTTAAACTTGGCGTACGACACGGGAGTTCACGAAGTAACGTGCAAAAACGACTCTCAGTTGATGGTCGGTTAGATTAAGGGAGAATTTCAGGTGAAGGAACCTTTGTTGCAAAGGTACATACGATCTCCAACCTCATTGCTTGATTCAAGAGGGTGGTGATGGAGCATATCCGCAAAGAGGATAATGTGAGGGCCGACACGTTGTCTCGGTTGGCTACGACGAAGAAGAAGAGCCACCGTAGATCTATTGTCCAAATTTTCCTACGGAATCCTCAGGACCAAATACTTCTGGATGACCATCCAGAGCGATTGTGCAAAATATGTGAAGAAATGTACTAAGTGTTAAAAGCATTACTCCTTGTCCCATCTCAAACCCGAGGCACTCCACAACATCGTGTCTCCATGGCCATTTGGCATATGGGGGATGGACATCATTGGTCCCTTCAACCCGGGCAAAGGGTAGATCAAATTCCTATTGGTTAGAGTGGACTACTTCACCAAGTGGATCGAGGCCGAGCCCCTCGCCTCCATCTCGACCAAGAATGTTCAAAACATCATATGGAGGAGTATAGTATGTTGGTTCAGAGTCCCCCACACAATCATAATTGATAATGGCCAATAGTTCACTGATCAAGGGCTTCTAACTTTTTACGAAGGGCTCGGCATCAAATTAGTAACAAACTTGATCGAGAAGCCCCAGACCAATGGGCAGGCTGAAGTAGCGAATAAAGTCATCCTCAATGAACTGAAGAAGCGACACGGCACAAGGAAAGGGCGGTGGATCGAAGAGCTGATTAAAGTTGAGTTTTAAGAGAAGAAACCTAACTTCAATGGTGAGAACTCGCTTGGGCGAGTTCCTCTGGAGTGATCTTCCTTGAACGAGTTTCCAATGTTCCAAATTTGTCTTTTTATCTTATCCATTCTCCTTTAGCCCTTTTATCTCCATTTTCACCTAGAATCTTAAAATTATCACAAATTTGGGAATAAATAATTCACATTCATCTTATTATAAAAAAAGATGAAAAAATGTTTAAATTCCTAAATTAGGGGTTGAATTATAGTTATTTTATTAATAAATATCAATAAGTACCTATATTTTAATATGAAATATTATTGAAATATGACACTTATCAACTCCCACTAGTGCAGAAAAGGGATTTTACATCGATTCTAGGAGGAATTTTACATTGGTCCTACCACCGGTGTAGATGTGGGCATCGTAAAATGTCAATTATATATTACACCGGTAAGCAACCGGTGTTATATGTGGCCCCATATTACACTGGTTACTGGAGCCAACCGGTGTCATATGAGGGCTTAAAATGTGTTGTGTGTAAGGCACATATTACACTTGTTGGCTCGAGTAACCGGTGTAATATGGGCCATTTCTTAAACTGTTTGAGGCCACATATTACACTGGTTAAGGTTATAAGCGGTGTAATATGTGACTCTGGAGCACATTCTTTGAGTGAACTGAGCCTCATATTAGACCGATTATGGTCATAACCGGTGTAAAATGTGCCAATTTTTTTTATAAATTTAATAAAATGTGCTTTTACCGAAATTTATAAACCTGTAAATATAATAAAACGAAAATACCACCCAAATTGATTTGTATATATAGAGAAATATAAAGACATGCTATTAAAACTAATCAAAATTGTATAATTTACATCTAATGAAAATGTACATATTTTAGAAAGTTACAAATCATTGCATGTTTTGACTCCTAACTTGTAGAAAGTACTTGGCTCATTGCTGACGAATTTGTTCAAGACTTTGTGTGCTCAAAGGCTCGGAATCTTCAAAAAGTTGAGAAATGTAAGAGTATATTAGTGTTTGTACTAACAAATATGTATAATGAGAAGTTAAAGTATTTAAAATCACTTAATACCTGCTCCCAAGAGTCTATAATCCTCACACGTGCTATGGTCCATATATAATGCAACACATAATTACCGCATTCAAAGTTACCTTTGTTGTTTATTGAACTATTATGAAATATAAGTAACAATTAATTTAATTGAACTAAAAAAAGTAAAACTTAATAGTTTTATTGAAGAAGTGAATATATACCTTAGGATAAATCCAACGTAGATTTTGTGATGATGAAGTCGATCTACCCCCTAAGACACTGCATACATTGATTGCACTAAAAAGAAAAAAATCATTAGTAATTCAAAATAAATTATATAATTTGCAATAACATGACTTGACTTGACTCTTCACTCTTCATATCTTGACTTGACTTCCTATGCAATGAACAAAACTAGATAACAGTGTTGTCTATGGGGAAAATAAGCATCAATTGCCATTGAGACCTAGTATAAAACATTTCATTTCATCAAGGAGCAAAATAAATCATTTTTCTTGATATCTGAATCCATGGATCCGTAGGTCCGACCTGTATGCCAAAGGCGGAGAAAGTTTAACGACGAAAGGCGACTGTTCATCAGGCAGGAGACCCAAAAGCTGTTGAATGTTGGACACATAAGGGAGATCTAATACCCTGAGTGGCTAGCAAACGTAGTGTTGATCAAAAAGGCCAATGGGAAGTGGAAGATGTGCGTCGACTTCACAGATCTAAACGAAGCCTCGCCAAAGGACTCATATCCGTTGCCAAGCATCGATGCCCTAGTGGACAATGCGTCAAACTGCAAACTTCTCAGTTTTCTCGATGCCTTCTCTGGATACAACTAGATTCGGATGCATCGTAGGGACGAATGCAAAACAACATTTATGACAGAGCTCTCCAATTATTGCTATAAGATGATGCCCTTTGGGCTCAAGAACGCTGGCGTGACCTATTAGAGGTTGATGGACAGGGTACTCGCCCCTATGATAGGGCGGAATGTGCAGGCGTATGTGGACGATATGGTCGTCACCTCCCAGGTGAAGGACCAACACATCACCGACTCAGAGGAGCTATTCACCACAATAGCCAAGTATAGGTTGAAGCTGGACCCCGAAAAGTGCGTGCTTAGGGTAGAGGTCGGAAAGATTCTAGGTTTCCTACTCATCGAGCGGGGGATAGAGGCGAACCCTGAGAAGTGTGCGGCATTAATAGCTATGAGGAGCCCGATCTCGGTGAAGGAGGTGCAATAATTTACAGGAGGAATGGTCGCCCTGTCTCGATTTGTATCGGCATGAGGGGATAGGGGCATCCCTATTTCTAGTGCTTGAAGAGGAACAACAAGTTTGTGTGGACAAGCGAGTGTGAAGAATCGTTCCTAAAGCTGCAAGAATATCAGGCCCGTCCTCCAGTGCTGTGCAAGCCGTTGCCAGGTATTCCACTCCGCCTATACTTCATCATTACGGAGTGGGCGATTAGTTAGGTCATCCTCCAGGAGCAGGATCACGTGCAGAGACCCATATACTTTATCAGCAAAGTCTTGCAAGGGCCTGAGGTGCGCTATCCGGCCATCAAAAAAGCGGCTCTAGTAGTAATGTTTGCAGCACGAAGGCTCTACCACTACTTCAAGAGTTTCACTGTGATTGTGATGATAGACCTTCCTATTCGTAAGGTCTTACAGAAGTATGACATCGTAGGACGGATGGTGCGTTGGGCAATTGAGCTGTCCTAATTCGATGTACAGTATGAACCAAGAGGACCTATCAAGGGTCAGGTTTATGTTGACTTCGTGGGAGAACTCTGCTCGACGCCCGCGCATTAGGAAGAAACAGATTGTCGGTAGGTCCTTTCTGTGGATGGGTCTTCAAACCAACAGGGAAGTGGGGCTAGCATCATTTTTGGATGACCAAATGGGTTACTGATCGAGCAGGCCCTACGGTTCACCTTCAAGGCTAGTAACAACCAAGCTGAATATGAGGCCTTGATGGTAGGAATGTTGCTAGCCAAGGAAATGGGTGCTAGAAGTCTACTAGTGAAGAGTGACTCACTGTTGATAAGTAGGCAGGTTACGGGTGAGCACTAGGCCAAAGACCCTCAGATGGCCGCATACTTGGAGTATGTCAAGCTCTTGAGAGAAGCTTTTGTTGTGTTCGAGTTAGTACACGTTCCCAGATAACAGAATGCCCAATCTGACTTACTAGCAAAGCTCGCCAGCTCGGGCAAGGGGGGAAGGCAGAGGACAGTCATTCAGGAAACCTTGAAGACGCCCAAAACCACCACGGGCTGCACAGAACAGGTCTAGCAAATAAGCGTCTCGGAAGGCGCAAGAAGAGGTCACCGGTCGTTGAGGAAACGTTAAGGGAACCCAGGATAAGCGCATACGACTTATTAAGGGGAAAGTCATTACACGATTGCCTAGTCGTCGAGGGTGAAACCTGGATGACACCCTATAAACACTACTTGGCTTATGGTGTGCTCCCAGTGGAGCCAGCGGAAGCCAGGAGGCGAAAGAAGAGGTCACCTATCGTTGACCCAGGAAACATTGAGGAAACCCAGGATAAGCGCATACGACTTATTAAGGAGAGAGTCATTGCACGTTTGCCTATTCGACGAGGGTGAAACCTGGATGACACCCTATAGACGCTACTTGGCTGAGGGTGTGGTCCCACTGGAGCCAGCGGAAGCCAGGATCGTCAATAAAAATGCAAGTAGGTATACCCTGGTTGATGGAAATTTATTCAGACATGGCTACGCTCACCCTATTCTGTCTTGTGTGAGTGGTGAGTAGTGCACGCATATCATGGCAGAGCTCCATGAAGGTATATGTGGGAGTCACATCAGGGGACGAGCTCTCTCGTCAAAAGCCATTCGGGCGGGGTACTACTGGCTGACCATGAAGGAGGACTGCACGAGGTATGCACAACGATGCCAGCAGTGCCAACAGCATGCCGACTGGCATCATGCACCCCCAAAGGAATTGCGGTCCATCCATAGCCCATGGCCTTTTCACACCTGGGGGATTGACATCCTGGGACCGTTTCCTCTAGCAATTCATTAGATGAAGTACCTCGTGGTCGCCATCGAGTACTTCACCAAGTGGGTAGAGGCCGAGTCTGTTGCACAAATCATAGCTCCCCCAAGGTTCAACACTTCGTGTGGAAGAACATAGTTTTCCATTTCTGAATCCCAAAACATTTAGTGTTTGACAATGACACTCAGTTCACAAGTCAGTAGCTAGGCAAACTATGCACGAAGCTCGGTATCAAGCAGGTGCTCGCATCAGTCGAGCACCCAAACAAATGGACAAGTCGAATCCGCCAACCGAGTCTTGCTCAGGGGCCTAAATAGAAGACTAGAAAAAGCCAAGAGAACTTGGGCGGACGAGATCCCCAGAATTGTGTGGGCTTCCCATACCACTTCCCAGTCCACCACCAATGAGACACCTTTTAGCCTGGTGTATGGTTCATATGCCATAATTCCCGTTGAGATCCAGGAAAGTTCACATCGTTTCCAGAACTTCGTGGCCGATGAGTCTAACGAGGAAATGAGGGTAAACTTAGACCTGATGGACGAGGTCAAGGAGGAAGCGCGCATCAAGGTCGAAGCCTTGAAGATAAGGGTGGAGTATAAGCACGAGTCCAAGTTGAAACCCCGGATGTTCCAGGTCACTGACTTGGTAATGCGAAAAGCTCACCCTTACCAGCTGGAGAACAAGTTGTCTCCCAAGTGGACTAGTTCATTCCGTGTAACAGAGGTGCTCGGGAACGGAGCGTACAAACTCGAAACCTTGGAGGGTGGGACGATTCCCCGAACATGTAATGAGGCCAATCTCAAATTTTATTTCAATTAATCATATCATTGTACGTAGTTAAAGGGACACTCTTTTTCCCTTATCAGGGTTTTTTAATGAGGTCACCCAATAAAAAAGTTAGTTGGAAAATATGTTTGCAATATATTGTACCAATAAGTGAAACTCTCCCTTTCCTTTATACGCCAATGTCGAGAACAGTTGGGTTCCAAGTAAACATCTCCCATGCCTTTATACGCCAAGGTCGAAAACAGTAAGTGAACCTCTCCCTTGCCTTTATACTCCAAGGTCGAGAACAGTAAGTGAACCTCTCCCTTGCCTTTATAAGCCAAGGTCGAGAACATCAAGTGAACCTCTCCCTTTCCTTTATACGCCAAGGTCAAGAACAGTAGGGTTCCAAGCAAACATCTCCTTTGCCTTTATACGCCAAGGTTGAGAACAGGAAGTGAACCTCTCCCTTGCCTTTATACGTCATGGTCGAAAACAGTAAGTGAACCTCTCCCTTGCCTTTATACGCCAAGGTCGAGAACAGTAAGATTTCGAGTAAACATCTCCCTTGCCTTTATGTGTCAAGGTCGAGAAAAGTAAAGTTTCTAGTAAAACTCCCCCTGTGGGTGAAAATGCCACGGTCGAGAAAGGAAAGGGACACCAAGTGCATAAGCAAGTTCATAAAGGATCGTGCTAATTAGGTAGGGGCGATCATTGGCATGCTGTTAGTTGGCAGAATTGTTTCAAAACATACGAGTTAGTCAAAGTCAAACACAATGTTAAGTTTGAAAAGAGTAAGGTGCTTATACATAGAGGGGTCAAATTGGAAAAGGAAGACTTTCATACATATAGGTATGTACAGAATAATCAAATGTTCATTAAGTTACAAAATGAAGACAATGGCGGGAATTTTCACCACCGCTTTTCAGCATCCACCAATTGCCCATCTGCAATAGTCTTGTTCAAACCTATTTGAGAAAAATCCACCCCAGGATGCACGCAGGCAATTTGGGCCATGGCATCCTCAAAGCCCGCTACATAGGAATCGACGACATCACTGGTGAGCTCGTCTTTGGTCTGTTGGAAGAATTCATCCTTGCGGACCAACTCCTTCTTCTGTTGAGCTTCTCCTCATTTGTGCTGGCTAGCTCCTTCTTCAGCCGATCCACCTTAGTGCGGAGGTCGCCGTTCTTGGCGTACAATCTCAATGTCTCTTGGGATTTCAAAAACAAGAGGCCCTAGGTCTCATGGTCAGCCTTGTGAAGCTCCTCTACCTCCAGCGTAAGTCCGGTTACTCGGCGTTTGATGAGAGTTGATTAAAAGATTATTCATTAATAAACACTTTCAAGAATTAGGATCAAGATTCTCAAGCATGTAAAGAACACAAACAAAACAAGAAAACCGAATTGAAACTAATAGAAACCCATCAACATGAAAATGAACCGAATAGAATGACTAAAAAAGGCAAATGAACCGATTAAATGAAAGAACAACACATTTTCACCGATTAAAAACATTCAATAGCAACATTGACCGATTGAAAATTAAGAA
>Ga0123341_1006295_pt1 | contig 10729 bp, 3 predicted proteins | sample Turbeapinknodule_FD_89959 | JGI IMG/M metagenome (GOLD analysis project Ga0123341, IMG submission 89959) | Root nodule microbial communities of legume samples collected from Mexico - Turtle bean Mexico pink nodule | ecosystem: Host-associated > Plants > Roots > Nodule | place: Mexico: Nepantla...
AGTTATATCACTCAAAATTTTAATTATATTAAAATTATGTAACTTCAAATATATTTAAACGGTGTCACTTTCACATAATTTCTTTATAACAAAATTATATCACATTAACACAAACTCATCTACTTTTGATAATTTTCAATTCTTTTATGAATTTTAATAATTAAAAAAATAAAATTTCACCATTGATAAAATATCCATTCTTGTTTACTATCATACAATGTAGACAGAATAATATCTCAACATTTAGTTAAAGGTGATTAAGTATTTTACCATAATTTTATGTAATCCCACATAAATCCAAATATACACGTACAAAAAAAAGTGAGGATTAAAGGTAGAAAAAAGATACAGAAGATAAGACAAAAAAAAGTGATAGTATATATGTGAATTGAAAAGGAAAGATTAAAGAGAATAAATAGAATCAAAATAAGACAAAATGGGGACTGCGTTTTATAATAATTTTCTATTCCTACGCTAAAGATTTAATTATTGACAGTATTTGATTGGCATATATAATAAACTTCAGTCATTAAATCATATTACTCTATATTCACAAAAATATAACTTTTCATCTTTTTATTTAACCATTATATTTTAATTATATAATATTTTCCTAATAAATAATATCATATTATTTTACTGAAGAAATGTATTTTACTGTGAAATCCCTTGTCAATGTTAGGAAAAATAATAATATTGATAAATAAATAAATAAATAAAATTTGAACAAGACATAAAAATGGATGGAGACATAATAATATATTATAATGTTTCTTGGAAATTGACATCAGTTAAATATAATATTAAATTATAATTTAAACTTTATTATATGTAAAAATTGAATCAAAGTGTATCCAAAAGAGAAAGAAGAGGTGTGGCACATGTGAGTATGTGAAAAGGCACACAACCCAAACAAAAACGTACTATTCTTTCAGTGGAAGTGCCAAAACTTTTGAAACAAACACAAATTGAATCAGTTTCTCATCTTTATTATACCCGTTCAGCTTCTGCTAGGTGTATCTTAGAAGGAGAAGTTTGCGGAAAAAAAAAATTAAATAAAACTTATGGTAAAAGGATTTAGAAGATCACACAACTACCATATAATTTTATTGCCACCGGGATACATCTTAATATGGGTGAAGTACCCGTTAGAATTTTACATTACACAAAAATTTAAAAAAGTAACATACCATTTTATTATCTTGAAATTATGAATTAAAATGGTGTTATGTTTTGGTAAGATTTTTTTAGTGTAATTTCATTAAAAGAAATTAGAGATACTAAAGTGTGCCAGATCTTAGTGATTATTTAGGTGGAATGTGTCAATCTTTTAAATTTGTTATTCTGTATTTTTGTAATCTGTCTAACCTGTCAATTCATAAGTTACATAGACGGGTTAACCACTAGTCTGTCCTTTTTTACTTTTGAAACTTTTAAATAGATATTTCATGTTTTTGGAATTAAAATGTGGTGGATAATATTTTATATAGAATTTTATTTACATTAATTTTTTTATTAAAGTATTGTTGATATTTACTTTATTTTGTTAGACATTAAATATTCTTTGATCAAAATATTAAAGTTTGATTCAATTTTATTGTCCTTCCTTACATTTTTATTATCCAAAAAGTGATATCAATAACTATAACCAAGTAAATAGATCAAAACAAAACAAAACAAAATTGAAAAGTGACGAATCAGCCCGCTACCTCACCATCACATCTTATGATGAGATGAATTACCAATTTCATCTTGTATAACCTTAGTAGGTCAGTCCACCCCATTTTTGACAAACCAATGATGGATCGAGGTAAAACAAGACAGACTAACCCATTTTACCATTCCTAAAAAAAATAATAAAATAACTAAATTTATAAAAAAAAAAATGTATTCATATTAAAGAAGTCATGTTTATAAAACATGATTTTAAGTTTTAGTTTGTTTTTCTTTTTTACATAAACATAATTTAATTTAATTAACTTTTTATAATATATTAAAGTTGTGCATCATAAACCCAACTTCACTTAAAAAATATAATAATTGTAAAGATTTTTTTTTTTTACAATTTCAGTTCGAAAATAAAATAAATTATAATAATGATCATGTGCGACTTTAGTAAAAAAAATTGAAAACATATTTGTGAAAAGTTAATTGTTTTAACTAGAATTGTCTTTCTTATGTATAACTATTGTATGATTTCAAAAATTAGAATTAAAATAGTATTCTATAAACATGATTTTTTTTCAATACAAAGTAATGAACCCTAAACATACCCTATTCATTGTTGTATTTTTTTAAAAAATCTTATCATTTTGATAATTTCTTTATGAAATTACACTAAAATGGTAAAAGATCCTTTTGGAACTGATCTTATTCCGTCACGTAGGGTTGATTTATATTTGAATTATAGAGTAAATGCTCGAGCTACTCGTTTTTCATGCATCGGGAAGAAGAAAGTGACTTGAACAATAATTGTAACAATATCTGATAATAATATGTTGGAGTTACTTTCTATTGTTTTATTTTATGGAAAAGGTACACTAAACATCTTCGTTGAGTCATGCGTATCGTAATTATTTATTTCTCAATTGGAAAATAATAATTTAGTAGTTAGGTGATAAAAGTAGAAGAGACAAAATAGTAAGTGAGATTTTTAGTATAGTTATTACTGATCAAAATTAATTATTCCCATGTGAAAATTAAGGAGTAAATTAAACATTTTAGAACTTTGGATCAATACAGGAAAATATCTAATTGGAAACCAAGCAATAAAAGAGATGACAAAAAAAAATCACACGAAGATTTGATCCTAAGGTGTTTTAAGAAAATACAAAGAAGATATTTTACACTAATAAGTTATATTTCAACCCATATTAAAATATCACAATAATATATTTTATCCAAAAATGAAACAGTGGAATTTTTTTTTGAGTGTTTTTTATTATATGTTTTTCAATTTTCTCATTTCTAATCTAAAGCTCAAATTCACACATAAATTCTAAAGAGAGTGACAAAAAATTTAAATAATATATACATTGTAATTGTATAGATTGATATGGCCTAAATAATATTTGGAACTAGTTTAATAATTACCTTCGATTTCTAAGTCGTTCCTTCTTCGTTCTTCTCATACTCGTTATTTAGTGTTCAGTCGTTTCTCATTTGTTCCTATTGTGTTCCTTAACTCTTCGCGTGCTCACTCCTTGGTGTCCGATCGGAAATTAACTTGCAAAAGGTTGATTAAGTAAGTACTCTTGTATAAGAGTGTATAGTTTATTTGATAAGAGTGTATCTCACTCTTGTGTAACAAGGCTTATTTATAGTGTTTAGTAGTGGACTATCTCGTTCATGGTCAAATCTGACGCGTATCTTTAATAGAACACTATTTACTTATTTATCTCATAGTTCTCGGATTTATAGAAATGTTACCTAAATTTATAGGAGTGTTACCCAAATTTATAGGTGTGTTACCCAGATTTGTAGGATATTACCATATTTGTCATATATCCTTTATTTACTATTTAATGTAACCAGTTCATTCGTCGGTCGGTCACTGATACCGAATGACAGAATTCCTTCAACTCCAACCAAAATATATATATATATATATATATATATGCAAATATACATATTTATAATTTGTTGTATATATAGATAACAAAATGATTATTATTTGGTTAAGCTTCTCTTCCATCGAATGTGTTAAAGTAATAGTATTTTCTTTGAGTTTAATTTTTATATATTATTAGTATAAAGACTTTTAGATTATGGCTTAATTGGAATTCACTTTATATATGATTATTAAATAATTAATTTTAAAATATTTTTTAATCATATATAAATTATTATTAGATAATAACATAGAATAGTTTTACAAGTAACTATATTAAAATTAAATTCATTCCTCATTTACATTACAAAGTATATATATATGAACTGGTCATACCGAAAGTCTATTGCTGAAAGGTCAAAAATTGAGAAAATGAAGAAATCAAGAACAAGTTCAAACGTTATGTGACAGGCCTAATGCCTAATATACCCATTAACAAGTAGTATAAATAGATAGAATGTTTAGTTTAGTTTTTGAGTTTTCCTGTGAAATAATTAATACAAACACTGACTTAATCTTCAGAGGTTCTTGCAAGTACCACATCACATACCGAGAGATCGAAAGGTAGTTTCATAAACACGAGTGACCAAAATGAAGTACTAATGGAGGAAAAGATCTACCAAAATGACAAAGTGAAGGCAAATTCTGAAGACTCTCTCCCATATATTAAACAATATAATATAAATTCACTATATATGTATAATAACTATTAAATTTATGTTATTATATTAACCGGGACAAAGGTAATACCTAACTATTAATAAACTATAGTAGTATTAGGCAATGTGATTCAAACCTCTCTTGGAGATAATTTCCTAGGAGTGCGAAATATTTTATAAATAATGTCATTTTCCTCTCTTCGTCATTAGGGACATGTTTGATTTAATTAAAACTCTTAAACGATTATTAAAATTATTCACAAAAAAAGGAAGATACAAACTTTATTGGGTACGAGTAAGACCTACATGCTATGAATAAAACATTATATTTTTTGACAGCAACATTAGATTTCTTTCTCTTGTTCTATAATGTAAGATAAGTAGGAAAATATCCATGAAGAAACCAAAGAACATAAAAAAAAACGAGGGATTGTCATATATATGTCTCCCCTAGAAGAGAAACATCATACTCAGACAACTAAATAAAGTCAAATAAAGAAATTGACGCATCAAAAAATTTAAAGGTGATATATTATACTATTAGTGAGGAAAAAAAAACATTTATCTTGCAAAAAATCCAAATTTTAAAAAATTGACTAATCTAACGGGTTTAAGATGGGATTGTAATTTGGTAATGTTTGCAACAAAATTCGAGTTACGGGTACTATTTTCGATAAATTTTAATAGAATGTAATTTTCTATGGTAGAAAATTGCGATTCGTAAAAATTGTAATGCACACAAACTTGTTTCTAATTTTAAATGAGAGAAATTAAAATGATAAAGAATAAATATTTGAATGTTTTAAGAAGTTGTATATTATATTATTGATTATTTTTAATTTATTTAAACAATATCTAACTATTTTTTTTCGTGCTTTTATGTTTTCTATTTTTTTTTAATTTGACTTTTCGCGTAAAAGTTATATTAATATTAATTGATCAAAGTAAATTTTTTTCCTAAAAAATTCATGTGTTCAAATGATTTGATATAAATGTCACTTATGTAACAAGTTTAATAATTTTTATATTTGTTGTTGAATTTATGTAAAATTGAAAATTATTATAATGATTATGATTAAAATGGATATGATTTGTGCAAATCAAATTGTTGAATGATATATTTTAATATGTATATTACATTTTTAGTAAGGACCGAGAAAATTAGTCTTAAAGTAGAAATGATACCATTAAAATAACACCTAATTATTTTATTATTAAAGTGAAGAGGTTATATAAATAGAAATTCAGTTATTCAGGTTTCATTTTAAAAGAACAATTATCTTTCTAAAAGTTCATTTTTCCTTTCCTCTACCTTCTCTTTAAGATTCTGATCTCATCGCTCATCAGTTTGATGATTGGAGTTCGCCATCAGACTCCTGACATTGAATACTACAAGATTGTCCGATAAGAATATCTGATAGAATAAGTTCATTTTTGCTATTCTCCTAGAGTCAAATTATGAACTTGTTAGGTTTGTTTTTGTCTATGCTTTGCATGTGACTCTTTTAGCTTCAGGGTTAATCTTTGTTACCTCAAGATCCTAGTGTTATAGTTAGATTTTTTATCAGAACTTTGTGGTCCAGATTAAGTTACCTTTAACCTTTTGGTAGATTTGGAGCTCTTAGTGAGCATCTACTTAAGTTTAGGTAAGGGAAACTAGTTTAAATTTTTAATAGAACCCTAAACTAGAAGATCTGGATGTGGGGTGACATGGTCACCAGTTTCAAATTTTGTTTGTAGGATTGATTGTTTATGAGTAATGCATAATAGTTTTTGAATTAAAATGTGAATATGTTGATTTTTTTGATATGGATGATTTATGACAAATGCTTTTATTTGAATATGAAAAATTGGTTGATTTGTATAATTTATATAGTGTAAGTTACTTTTGAAGTGAAATGAGTTATTGAAATTGTTTTTGTTTGACTATGAATGATGAAATTAGACATAATTATGCATATTTCTCTGCATATATCGCTCAGACGAGCTAATTCTCGCTCAAGTGAGAATAGAATGGAAAGATGGAGTGCTCTCGGGAACATTCGGGCTCAAGCGAGAAGGAATCTCGCTCAAGCAAGACTTGAGATGAAATATTGGATGCTCTCGAGTTCGATCTCGCTCAAACAAGAGAATTTTCGCTTAGGCGAAATCCATTCTCGCCCAAGCGATCAAATTCTCGCTCAAGCTAGACTCCTTGTAAAAAAAAAACTTAAATTTTTTATTTTTTCTTTTGAAAGCCTAGTTTATTATTGCATATTATTTTTTAAGTGAAAATTCTAAATTTTATTTAAAAATATGATTAAAGGAACTTAGTTATGTGTTTCAATGAATTTTGAGATATATTTGGATTGTTTATAAAAGTTTAAAATATGATTTGATTAAATAGTGCAACGATGTGTTAAATGAGATATGAAATGGTATGAAAGTGTGACCAAGACATAGTAATTTCAGGAAAGGAAATATCGTGTTGAGATTGTTGTTAGGGTGTATTGATTTGTCAGGCCCGTAATGAGACATCATGACTCTACTCATATAATAGAATCACATAGATGAAGTTATTCAGTTGGTGAGATTCGATGGAGGTTCATATGACTTTGTTTGTGGTTTGAAATATAATCTGGTCTTTCAGGTTATATAGATTTACCCTGTTATATGACATGATGAGATATTGAGATGTTTATGTGCATGACTGTGTGGATTCACAGTGAATAGTATGACAGGTGCAGGTCTCAGGATTCTAATTTCAATACATGAGTTTTTTGGAAGTAGAGTCAAGTATTTATCTGTTGTGAGTTGGTAGAAGTCTGACATCAGAAAGATAAATTGTGAATTTTGATAGACACTTGATGGTTATAAGGAAATGCATCAGAATTGATGGCTTTATATGGATATTTAAAGTTATATTTATATTAGAAGATTTTTAAAAATAGATAACTTACCCTTTGATTTGTTTTGTGGTTGTTTTCTTTAATCTATGATGATCGTGTATTTACGTGGGAACAAATGATGTTACAAGTGATAAAACTCCTCAATGAGAAGCTGGAGGATAGAAATGTTTATTTTATTTTGGATATTTTGTTTTAATCTTATGTAAATACTTAAAATCCCTATGAAGAGGGATATATTTTGAAACATTTTATGAAAGAGTTATATATATTGCAGATTATGGTTATTAGATGTGAGAAAATATAGGGATGTTACATTGTCTCAAAGAATTAATGTAATGTGTCCTTCAACACGCTTTTAATTGGATTTTTCTTATGTTTGTTTTGCACATTGAATGTGATGCGGTACCGGAAATTGGAGATGTAATTTCATGGGGAGCTTTGCGGATGGGAACACCAAAGTGCTCTACTCGTCAATAACAATGAAAGCCAGAGGTGCAACGTTGCAAGAGGCTTATCTTGCGATGTCTAACATCAGAGCAATTGTCGTAGTGCTCGTTAGCAACAACGGAAGCCAAAGACGCAACATCGTGGGAGGCTTGTCTTATGACACCAAACAAGGGAGCACCAACAACAATGCTTGTCGGTAATGACAAAAGTTGAAGTTACAATGTCGTAAGAGGCTTGTCTTGCAGTGTCAAACATAGGAGCACCAACGATACTGCTCGTCAAAGGTGACAAAAGCCAGAGGCACAATGTAAGAAAAGAAGAAAAATAACACAAAATGAGAAAGAAAACGAAATAACAGAGCACAAGTATTACATTGATTGGAGTAGGAGTCAATGTAAAACGTATATATTACATAGGTTCTGAGAACAAACGATATAATATATACCTTTTATATTGATTGCCACTCTAACCAGTGTAATATGTCTACATTTATTTACAATAAATAACATCGATTTTCATTTACAAAAGGGTGTATTTAAATCAATGTAATTTGTTGTAGCAAAATATGGATTTTCCTCTAGTGATTTGATATTTTTATGTTTTTTTTTCATGTTCGTTGTATTGGTACATGGATGTATCAGTACACCATTTTTTACCTTAGACAACAACTAAAAAATATTGCCTAAAGTAGGAAAAGAGTTGCCTAAAAAGGCAATATTTTGACAACACCTTTTCAGGCATGGAATATGTAGATTTGAGTTTAGGTTTATGTAACACTTTTTTGTAGTCGTTGTCTTATATTGGTAGAATAGATAACGTTTTTTGAGAAAACTTTTAGGCAACATTTTTTCTCTTAATGTTTAGGCAACGCATTTTCTGTGTTGTCTATTGTTTATGCAACGCTTTTTGAAATGTTGTCATTGATAAAGGCTAACATTTATTTACATGTTGTCCGTCTTTTAGGCAACACATTTTCAATATTGCATATTGATAGACTAGCCAACACATTTTCAATGTTGAATATTGATAATATTGACAACATTTTTTTCATGATGTTTAGGCAATAATTATTTACATGTTTTTTTTTATCTTTTTAGATAACATTTTTTTATATGTGATGAGCATACTTTTATTTACCCTTAATAGATTTACTCAGATTATTGGACTATAATAATAAATAAATTCATTGTTTTAATTAATATTCATATCATTGAGTTTATTTGGGCCTTAACTATTATTTTTGTTAATTTTGTGTTTTTGAGTAAATGGTCCGAAGAAAGTGTCTATACTTTTATGAATGGGTCAAATATGCAAAATTCTAATTTGCTTTTTTGAATCAAAATAGAAAACAAAATCTAAGGAGAAGAATGAGAAGATAAAATCTACAATATCTCAAAAACAAAATTGGAAGCAAATCTTATGCAAAATACAAGAATTTTGTAAAGTTAGAAATTGAGAAACTGTTAACAAAATCTAAACCGTAATATTTTCCCAATATCCTTGGAGCAGAAAAACCTATAAAAAGACACAAGATGCAAGGAGAAAGGAAGATTGCCTAAACCCTATAAAAACCTATAATCTCATAGTTTCTTTTCTTCTTCGTAATTCATTTGTTTTTCCTTTGCATGGAAGACTAAACATTTTTTTATTGATTCCTTTGTAATTCCCCATTGAGTTATGAGATTTTGATCAATAAAAGTTTGTTTTTTTTTTTAATTCTTTATAACAGTTGTCTTTATCTTCTAATCTTCTGAAAAATTGGTTTTTGTGAGAGGTTGTACTTGAACGCATGATTGATAGTCTTCCTTATCTTAAACTTTGGTTTCTTAGTTAGTTTGCATTGTTCTAATTAATTTCTTAGGCGCATGAATCAAAAGAGAGGAGATAAGCATTCCCATGAAATATACGCATGGAATAAAGTGGGTACTGATTAAACTTGTAGATGCATGCTTTACTGGTGAGTTTCAAGTTGAATCAATTGGCGCATGTTCAATCTGGTTTAGCTCTGTTTGAGGATTGAGAAAGGAGTAAACTTTAGAGAACCTATGAGCAATTCATTAGTGAAAGAACTTGGGAGTCAACATGCTTCTTTTACTATTTTATAAATTCTACTTTATCTTTTTTGCACAACTATTTTAACCCCCTTTTCATCATTATTATTATTGTTAACTTTTATTACTTTCAGATAGATTATAAACATTGATCTACTCATTTCACTATTGGATTCGTTGGGAGACGACATGGGGTTATCTGACTACAATTATAGTAACATCTCTCTAGCGTTAGACAAGTCTACGTTGGAATCATTTTAATTTGTCATCAAAACGACAATTACCAACACGCTATCTATATTTTTACACAAAACACTTTTTTAACATGGAAAATTATGAAATACATTAGACAACATTTTATAATTTTAATTTGTTGACACATCTTAATTTATAAATTACACAATAGGCAACATTTTCAAACTGATTTTAAACGTAATTGCACATTTGGACCATATTTATAATTTTGCATTTAAAGCACATCTATAATTTAACTAAGAACAATGTATATAATATTAATATTAATATTTCAAATGTACAAGTTACATACTTCATTGTATACCAAAATAGTAAAAGTTGTAATCATTAAAACTAATTAGAGTTAGAAATTAACAAAGAGAAATTAATAAAGAAAATCTCTCAAAATTTCTACATTTCTTCAATCAATCATAAATCTTTTTCCAGTCCAATATTAGTATTATCTTGGCGTCCAACCTAGAACAATTAAACAAAATGTACAAACTTTTTAAACTATTATCAAGTTTATAAATAAAATAAGATAAATACAAAGTACCCAACCTATAACATTGAATGCAAATTATATGTCTATATCTGGTCCAAATAAGGAACATGAGTGGAAGTAGATGAACCTGGAGCAACTACATTGTTTTCTTTCCCTAAAACCTGTGACATCATATGTTTTATATCCCCTTGATTCAAATTTTGGTTTTGTTGCTGATGGAGGAGGGCCAAGCACACCTACCCAAGGAAGCCAAGGCACAAGCCAAGGAGAGCGTCTAGACCAAGACCAAGACCAAGGTGAGCGTCTAGGACGTGAAAGTAAGCGTCTAGGACGTG
>Ga0123341_1006296_pt1 | contig 10727 bp, 8 predicted proteins | sample Turbeapinknodule_FD_89959 | JGI IMG/M metagenome (GOLD analysis project Ga0123341, IMG submission 89959) | Root nodule microbial communities of legume samples collected from Mexico - Turtle bean Mexico pink nodule | ecosystem: Host-associated > Plants > Roots > Nodule | place: Mexico: Nepantla...
ATTCTTAGCAATCTTTTCAATGAATAATATTTTAGGAGGTAATATTTTAAAAAAAATGTTAATAATGTTTTCTATTGTGATTTTTCTTTTAAAAGTTATAAATTTACGAGTGAATCTGGTAAATGGAAGCCAAATTATGTAAATTTAAAATTAAAATGTTTCGATAATTTTCTTATTATTTTAAATAGAAAATGTTAAATAAAAAGAAAGAAATTAGTAGTTTTGAAAATACAAAAGAAGAAAGTTAAAACCATTTTTGAAAAGCACGTTGAAAAACATAAACATAGTATTTTTCTGCCATGAAAACATTGTGTTTGTTTCCTGAAATATCTATCTGTTACGAGTGTTTGATTATAACATAAGATGTGGTGTCGTGTCATACATACTTTTCCTCTTATGTAGATGTGTGTTGGATTGAAGAAAGAGGGTGTTGACATTAAGAAGTAACAGCAGAAACAAAGAAAGAAGAGAGAAAAAAATGAGTTTGAGGGAGGAAAATGAAGAGGGAAGGGATCTGAAGAAGCCATTTCTTCACACAGGAAGTTGGTATCGTATGAGTGGAAGACAATCCAGTTTGTTTGGTTCCACACAGGCCATTCGTGATTCCTCCATCTCAGTCATTGCTTGTGTTCTGATCGTTGCTTTGGGTCCAATTCAGTTTGGTTTCACTGTAAGAATCTCTTTTTCTTGCAAAATCAATGGCATAAGCAAAAGGGTATCTCACAAAACATGATCTTGATCATTTTCTGACAGGCTGGTTACACCTCACCTACCCAAGCTGCTATCATCAGTGATCTAGGCCTCTCACTCTCTGAGGTATGCATGAATGAGAACTTGAGAATGAGCATGTGTTGATTTGTTTGGTTATGGTTCCTTGTTTTTGTGTTTCACAACTTCACTGTGTTTTTTGGGCAGTTTTCTTTGTTTGGTTCTTTGTCCAATGTCGGTGCCATGGTTGGAGCAATAGCTAGTGGTCAGATTGCGGAGTATATAGGGCGTAAAGGGGTACCCTTTTGTTTTTTTTTCTCTTTTTTCTTGTGAAAGTTTGAGCTTTTCCTTTACTTTCAATTTTTTGTCTGAAATTGCAGTCTTTGATGATTGCATCCATTCCGAATATCATTGGTTGGCTGGCTATCTCTTTTGCAAATGTAAGCTTGAATCATTTGATGATGCCATATTTTATTTACCTAGAATCACATTGGTTGTATTTAATGTGAGTGTAGATGATTCAATGTGAATCCAAACACCCAATTATTCAGTAAATAAATTGGTCTTGAGCTTCAGCTTGAGCTTGCCTTGTTGACATGTTCTTCATTTTTCAGGATTCTTCTTTTCTTTATATGGGAAGATTGTTGGAGGGGTTTGGTGTAGGGATAATATCTTACACGGTAATTGTAAAGTGTTTTTCATTATGCTAATGTGGGATTAAGTTTTATGTATGCACAATTATTGAGGTGTTCAAACTTCAAATTTCACAGGTGCCGGTATATATAGCTGAGATTTCACCTCCAAACTTGAGGGGTGGTTTGGTTTCAGTTAACCAGGTTGGTTGATGTGATATAGTGCTAGATAGTTGAAGTTTCTTAGATTAGTGATCTTTATTGTTTCTTTTCTGCATAGCTCGCTGTAACCATTGGAATTATGCTGGCGTATCTGCTGGGGATTTTTGTTGAATGGAGATTCCTTGCAATTTTAGGTAATACCCTCTTGAGACTTGGCAGAGTTGGAAATTACCCTCTGCCTTCAAATGAATTTATGGTTCTTGTTCTCAAATCAAAAAACTAAATTTGGAGATTTTGTGAATTTGAATTAGATCCTCAACTCAAATTTTAAGTTGGTTTCAGATTGTATCCTATAACTATGATTGTGCCAACCCATATTTTTCTATGCTCTAGATGTCTATTACTAGGCTTGAGTGGGTTTTGGTTCTGGGCCATATGCATTTGCCCATGCTGTGTGTGAGGGGAGTGTTTGAGATCCCAAATTGACTAGAGATATGATCAATGTAGTCCTTATAATGAAGTTCGAGTAATTCTCGTCTTAGAATACATTTTTGTGAAGTTGAATTACATCTTAAACCCAAATTCTAAGAGCACTCAACTCAGGTTTGACTATATCACAATCAGAACATCTCTTATATTTATTCTAAGCTTGGAGTGATGGGAAGGTTTAAAGGCCATTCACTGTTTCAGATCAACTGAAGAATAAAGAACTGCATCTGTTGACCTTCCATTAAGGGAAAAGACATATTATTTAAGCCTAATTTACTACATACTGCTGACTTGTTTGTTCTGTAGGAAATTCAAACTAAGCTTCTCTATGTTCTTACTCTTGCAGGAATTTTACCATGTGCACTGTTGATACCTGGCCTATTTTTCGTTCCCGAATCTCCTAGATGGCTGGTAAGCTTTGCAAATCAGTATTCTTAAATGTCATTGTTACGGTTTTTGAAAAATATTTGAATTGAACCAAATTTATACTGAACTGAATTAAATTGTATGAAAAACTGAACTGTTTAAAAAAATGTATTGTTATATATTTTTTTCGAGTGATGACAGATGATTGATGTTATCTGAGGTGTCAGCATAATAACTGAAATGTCAAGTTGTATAGTGATGCCTAACATGGAAGCTTTATAAAAAAAAAAAACTACTTGAACTAAATTGGAACTATAACTTATGAGATAGGAAAATATACTTTAAAATAGAATGTCCATTGGTAATAATTCAGACATTTCAAGCAATTAAAAAACAATTTAGAGTAATTCGATTTTATTTACTTCACTCAAACAATGATACAATTCAGTTCATTTAAACCACTATACAATTTAGTTCAGTTCTCTCGAATCACTTTTAAATATTAGTTTAGTTCAATTCATGCATTTTTTCCTCCCTTAGTCATCAAATTTGTGTTGATAGTTTCTCAAAGGAAAGTTGCTTTACTGAATATAGGCAAAAATGGGAATGACAGAAGAATTTGAAACTTCCTTGCAAGTACTCCGAGGCTTTGATACTGATATTTCTGCTGAAGTGAATGAAATTAAGGTAATAAGAATTCATCATTTTTATTCCAATGTCTGACCCTCATATTTCCTATATTTTTATTACCATTTAATGTATCATAAAATTGACATTTTATGTGGAGTCATGCTATTCAGAGGTCTGTTGCTTCGACCAGCAGAAGAAGTACAGTTCGATTTGCAGATCTCAAACAAAGAAGATATTGGCTTCCTTTAATGGTATTTCAAAAAATTCATCTTCCTTATGGAGTTCGGTTGTATATCAAATTAACATTGACCATTAGAATCTAACCATTTTGTACTAACTCATCTTGTAGATTGGAATTGGACTGCTTATTTTACAACAGATGTCTGGAATTAATGGTGTTCTTTTTTATTCGAGTACCATCTTTCGAAATGCTGGTAAGCTATACTGATTTCTTATAATACTCTGAAGTGCTATACCGGGAGTGTTGGGAAAAATCAGAACTAATTTTATCTGCTTATTGCTTTTGCAAGTGCTCATTTTGTATCTACACCAAAGAGGAAGAATTAGTTCTGATTTTCTGTCCAAAACCTTTTGGCCAGAGTTTGTATCTCATGTTTGTATAACTTTCAATAACACTCATTTCTGTCCAAAACCATGAATTAGAATTGTTGGAGAGAATTCAAACTTCTGAAAAGTAGTTAATGAAGCCTACAGTTGTATGATAATGAAATTGTATGGGTTGGGGTTATGACAAAAAACTTGTTTCTCCAGATTATTTCTTGGAATATTCTCATGCTATTATATATAAAATTATCCTTTATTCTCATCATTTCAACACACATTAACAGGAATTAGTTCAAGTGATGCAGCAACATTGGGAGTTGGTGCTGTTCAGGTTCAGCTGAGATGAAATTTTTAATATCCTTTTTTCTGTCCAATATTCTCAATTCATTACCTGATAAATATTTAAATGTCTCCCAGGTTCTTGCCACCAGTTTAACTTTGTGGTTGGCAGACAAATCCGGTCGCCGGCTTCTCCTTATTGTGAGTCTGAACTTTTCTATCATGTTTACTTTGTGACTATTTGGTTGGAGGATTAGAATAAGAATGGTCAAATCTTCCATTGCAATGCAGGTCTCTGCAACTGCAATGACTTTTAGTCTCTTGGTTGTTGCAATCTCATTCTATGTAAAGGTAATAATATTTTTATTTTGTTGCTAGCTACACATCATGAACTGTTTTATTAAATGCATGTACGCATCTACCTATACCATTGCTAACAATTTTCCACTTGTTCTTTGTATTTTTTTCTGAAATTTTCTCCCAGGCTAGTATATCAGAAACTTCTTCCATGTATGGGATATTGAGCACCTTGTCAGTGGTTGGAGTTGTGGTATGTGAATACATCTCAATTCATTATTCAAATAATGTTTTTGACTGCTTGTTATCTGACTATTAAACTTCCAATTCTTTCAGGCCATGGTTATTGCATTCTCTCTGGGAATGGGAGCTATGCCATGGATTATAATGTCTGAGGTACATTTTTGTGGTTTTACATTTTAGGCTTTTATTTCCCAAGTATAGGAATATGCTGCAACTATGATTCCATGACCATAAACTAACATTTTTTGAAAAAAATCTTGTATGGATGTAACTGTTTTGACTATTCAATTTCTTCTTGTGATCAACATTATACATCTGAAATGGAGAATTGCATGATTGCATTTGCTTGTAACACAAATTGTTGAAATGAAATCAGTGGTGTGCTTTGTTGGTTGCATTTGAAGTCACTGTCATAGTTAATTTGTTCAATATATCATATCACAGATTCTTCCAATAAACATCAAAGGCTTAGCAGGGAGTGTTGCAACACTTGCCAATTGGTTATTTTCTTGGCTTGTTACATTGACAGCAAATATGCTCTTGGATTGGAGTTCTGGAGGTTTGTATGCATTGCCTTGCCTATACTTTCCTCTGAATATTTTTGTCATTTGTTAACCAGAAGCCACCTTTGTTCTTGTCAGGTACCTTCACCATATATGCATTAGTATGTGCCTTGACTGTAGGATTTGTTACCATTTGGGTCCCTGAGACAAAGGGAAGATCCATTGAAGAAATCCAATTGTCTTTCAGATGAAGTTTCTTCTCTAGCAGTTTTCTTTCCCCTTCTTCACAAGTTGATTTCAGAGTTTCAAGTTGTAAGGTATTTGACATTATAGTGTGGATCATGGATTATTCATCTGATTCCATCCCTTGAAAGTGGGAATCCTCTACTGGCAAGTTCTTGGAGGTTTTTGTGTGAATTGGCTCCTTAGACTAGTCCCTCCTCTATGCACCCTGTAATTCTTCCTTATTAATTAATTCATTATCTTCTTTTGGTTTGTGGAAAATGTAAGCCAAATTAGTATAACTATTTATGGCCCCTTTGCAATTGTGTTGCTATTGATGATAATAAATGCCAACTTATTAGCAACTTCTGTTGAATTTATAGTTGAAGGAGTTGATTATTGTTTTTAAAACTGGAGCTGCAGGTTTTAGTCTAGCTACAATTCTACTGAAGCTCAAACCTGACAGGTTATAAGTAGAAAAATTGTGAATTGTGATATTTATCAGATATTCTACATCGACTAGAGATAAAGACATCTCATAATTTATATAAGTAAATGTAAACTTTACTTTATAAGTTGGTTTTAAAAAGTTGAGTTAGGCTTATAATACACCTCTTAATAGTATTTATTTGAATTTTCATGTAATGTATATAAAAACAAAAGAAAAGTTTTTCATTAGTTTCTTGTGTCATATCATAACTAGTATGTCTCAAGTTATCTCTGGTGAATGATAGGGAAGGTCTCCTAAGATTTGGTACATTTTAGCAGTAGGAGGCAATTAAACAATGTCCTTCAGTGAAACGTGTTTTTGGGTTGTGTTTTTTGGGTGGTTGTGGGGAGTGAAAGTTGTAAGAAAGTAAGAAAGGAAAATGTTGCATGGACCACCAACCCCATGCTATTATTCTACACGTACAATTTGGTATGCTAGAGATAGGAAGAAAGGTACACTCTCTTTGGTAGAACAGAGATAGCAAGAGAAGGAAAAGAAATAGGAAAAATGTGGCTTTTATTACACCTAACTCTTGCTTTTACCTTCTGAACCTCACTTCTACTGTTGTGTGTGAATCTCACTAATTTTATTAAACACTTCATTTCTTTTAATCAAACAATCAATATTTTAACAACTTGTTGTTTTGTCTATTTCACTCTAATTTTCTTCTGCATATTTTTTTTCTCTATCAAACAAAGAGTTAGAGAAAGAAATATGTGGTAGATAATATGACATGATAGAAAAATATAAAAAAAAGATATATAATATAGGTACAACTTTTATCTGTGTAAACATTTACCATCGGATGAGTGTTAGGAACATACTTATGAATTTATTTATTTTTTGTTATGGATACAATTTATTAGAAACCAATAAAAGCCAAAATAAAGAATATGTTTAAATAAATTAATTTGAAGTATGTTTCAATATTTTTTTATTTATGGATAATGATGCATTCATAATTCATATTTTTTATACAATCACATTACAACTTTCAATACTATTATTTTAATATTTTTTTATATCATTTAATTCTAAATTTATTTTTTATTATATATATTTATTTCTAAACTCATCACGTATAAATAGAAATATCATTTTTCTTTTGGATATTTCAACTATGAACTCAAGTTTTTGGGTGGTTCTTTACAATATTTGGGAGCATTTCGCAAACCATTTGTATATAGCCACTAATTTGAATCTTCTATCATTTTTCTCAGTTTTATAAACAAATTCTGTACAGAATTTGAATTCGGATTCTAGTATTGAGAAAGCTTTTGAAATTCTGAAATTCCGAATTTTGTAATCAGAATGCATTTTTTTAATAAATATAAAATACATTCAATATTACAAAATTCATCAGTTTCTAAATTTAGAAATAACTTCCAAATTCACTCATTCAGAATTTTTTTTTAACAATTCGAATTACACAATTCTGAATATAATAAAAAACTAGAACCTAGATCAGAAACCAAAAAACCAACCATAAACTTGCATCTTTAACCAATCATGAACCAACCACAACGAATTATCTTGAAACTCATGACGAAAGCAACCACCACACTGACTTTCACCAAGTTCTTCACGCACTTATCTTATCCCAATAACCTTCATAACACCAAGCTCTTCACGCACTTATCCCACTCACCTTCATAACGAAAACTTCATAAATTTAACTACTTCACGTAAGAGTATTTTTAGAAATAAATAAGTTATGGGGGTGGTGGAAGAAGGTACGAAGATGAAAAAAGAAAGAGACACCTCTCAACACGATCGAAAAAGAAAGAAACGTTACATTTAAGTTTTTGTCTTTGTTAAATGTGATTGGGATGTGTGTTTACATTGCTTTCAGGTACAGAGTTCACGTGAAATGTAGTCACAGTAGCTTAACGCGTAATCAGAGGATAACTAGAAATGCGAGTTGTAACTACTTTTAAATGACATGCACCAAGGTCTCTGCAACGTATCCTCAAACGAGGATCACCACGTCCTTGTCACATCTCAACGTAAATCTCATCCTCATTTCCAATGACTCTGCTTTTCACTCAATATTCCATTGGTATGCCAAATGCTAGTTTCTATAGTTTTTGGGGCAGTGGATGCTTCATTTGGGTGCTAAAAACTAATTAAAAGTTTGAATAAACTATATAGATAGAGACCAACTTTGAATTTTTTAATCTACTTCATCAAACAAATTGATCAATGATCAAGCATTTCTTTCAGTTTACAAAAGAAATACTCTTATTTAATGGAGACTTGTTTAACATGGAACTATACTGCCACTATGATTTAAATAAGATATTTAAGCACTTCAATCTTTGGAGTGGCAAACATAATTGATTTGGCCAAAATGTTCCAGAAAATTGTATGGGAAAGTGCAATAACAAATAAGGCCAGAAAATTCTAAGGAAATGAGCAAGAAATTACCAGAATTGCTGCACATTTTTAGGATGGGAAAACCCTTCAAGAAACCAGGTATGAGACTTCTTTCAGAAGATTTCGCTGCAATGCAGATTATACCCAGCGAGAAACACGATGTTTGAAGGCTAAGAAATTAAATATATGTGTGTGTGTGAAAAGAGCACCAACAGGAATAAAAAAAATCAGGTATTCCCCATGGCATAATTACTCCAGATACATGAATTTGACCAAATGGAAATCCATAATCATCAAACACAAAAGAGGCAGTGAAACACACTATGAAATCTACAACATAGATAGAGAGTGGATCTGGAAAGTAATGAAGGGTACCCTGAATTCAATTGTAACAACCAGAGTATGTGACTGAACTGAACTGAACTATGTGATAATTTCCACAGGATACTTATCAATGCAGTCTTCCCATGGTCCATTAGGAGAAGGCTTAATATTTCCCAGTGCCTGCCAAACAGCACTGTTACATTTGAAACCACTTCCAAATGCAATTTGCCAAACCCTGTTGCCCTTCTTCATCCTCCCTTTGGCTTCAATGTAAGCCAATTCATACCAAATGGAGCTAGAGGAAGTGTTCCCAAACCGGTGCAGGGTCATCCTAGAAGCCTCCACATGCTCAGAACGCAGCTGTAGGTTCTTCTCCAGCTCATCAATCACAGCCCTGCCTCCAGCATGTATGCAAAAATGATCAAAAGCGAGCTTGAAATCCGGTATGTAAGGCTTCACATCAGCCTTGAACAACTTCTTCATCAGCAAAGTCACGAAAAACAGAAGCTGTTCACTGATTGGTAGCACCAAAGGACCAAGTGTGGTGATGTTGGTTTTCAATGCTCCACCAGCAATCGCCATCAAATCCTTTGACAAAGAAACACCAGTCTTGCCAGCATCATCCTGTTCCTGGTAAACGCACCGGAACGCCTTGTCATCGGCACCGCGATGAGTCCTCACAACATGCACAAGCCGGTACTTGGCCCGCCTCCGATCGGCCGGCTTGTTCGACAGCAGCAACGCGGAACAGCCGACCCGGAAGAGGCAATTGGGAATGAGCATGGATTTCTTGTTCCCAAAGTACCAATTCTGAGTAATGTTCTCAGTGCTAACAACCACAGCATAAGTATTCCTATGAACCTGCAAAAGGTCCTTGGCAAGATCGACCGCAATAACCCCAGCACTGCACCCCATCCCTCCCAAATTAAAGCTCCTAATGTTCCCTCTCAATTTGTACTTATTAACAATCATGGCAGAGAGCGAGGGCGTAGGGTTAAACAAGCTACAATTCACAATAAGAATACCAATATCCTTAGGCTTAAGGCTAGTGTTGTGGAAGAGATTATCCAAGGCACCAAACATGACTTGTTCCGCCTCCGCTCTGGCCGCAGCCATCGACGGCTGCGGCGGAATAGAGTGCATGGCCTCGGGGACGTAGGTCTCCTCCCCGAGACCAGACCGTTCCAGGATCTTGCGCTGGAAATCCAGGGACGACTCCTCGAAGTCTCCCGTGAGGCGGGAATGGTCCATGAAACTCCGGAAGGGGGCTTTGAGGTGCTCGGCGGGGCGGAAGCAGGCGGAGTCCAGGAGGTAGACGGCGCGTGGGCGCGTGACGGCGTAAAGCGTGAGGCCAAAAACGAGGACGGCGGAGCAGGTGAGGATGGTGAGGAGGTTGTACTGGAGGTGGAGCCAGAGGTGGTGGAGGTCGGTGGTTTGGGAGACCTGGATTAGCGTGACGAGGATCAAAGGAACTAGAAAAAGCGTTAAGAGGTTGGAGATCAAATAGTGGTAACCTAATTTGACGTACTTGAGATTGACGCTCTGGAGGAAATCGGGGAGCGCCATTCGGGTCTGGTGGTGGATCTGGACTCCGACGGCGGAGCCGCCTCCTCCTCCTCCTCCTCCGGTGGTCATCGGAATGTGAATGTGGAGGCGATGCGATTGAAGGAAGGAGAAAGAACGTTGGTTTTGGAATTGGTTTGTTGTGTTTGTAATATATATGGAATATGGATAGTGTGATGAGTCCAAAGAGGGTTACGTTGTTATGTTATGTTATGTTCTCTGCGTTGGGAAAACGGTTATTTCAGTGCTCCGTACACTGAGCACCAACACCTGGGACTGGGACTCTTACCTAATCATCAACGCAAGGAGAGACCAACCAATGTGCACCTCTGCAACTCCTGCAACCTCCTCACGCCAACGCGAATCATCTCTCTTCTTTTCTCTCACCTTTAATAACACAAAAAACCTTCATACATTATTATTCTATCTCCCACATCTATTCTATTCATGCTTCAACGTGCATATTATAACTTTCCTTAATTATCACAAATCATAATTTCATTCATTCACAAACCTAAATCTTATGATTTAATTAATTATATGCAATCAACATCTATAAAACTTAACATATATGAGACTCGGACACGTTTCTTAAATAATGTGTCAGTGTTGAACACACGCATCAGACACAACACTTGTAGATGATGAAGTGTCCACTTCAATAACACATTTTTAACACAATTTTAAAAATAAAAAATAAATTAATTTTTTAAAATTCAAAATTATTGAATAAATTTTTATTATGATTAGAAAAAATAAGGAAAACATTTTTTTGAACTAAACATGAGAAATATCTTTCTACTTAAAAAATTAAAATATACTGTTGAACATAAATCTTTATTATTAATTTATATAATTCATAATTATATAATATATAGA
>Ga0123341_1006297_pt1 | contig 10725 bp, 4 predicted proteins | sample Turbeapinknodule_FD_89959 | JGI IMG/M metagenome (GOLD analysis project Ga0123341, IMG submission 89959) | Root nodule microbial communities of legume samples collected from Mexico - Turtle bean Mexico pink nodule | ecosystem: Host-associated > Plants > Roots > Nodule | place: Mexico: Nepantla...
ATATTTATTGTCTATAAAAACTAATACATCTCATTTGTAAAACTAGACTTCCATGAACCACATATCTCATCCCTCTAATTAGCCAAATCATAACATTAAAACATGAAAAAAGAGGATAGAAAATAAAAAGGAGCAGGATTTTGGAGAACTTTTATAATGATATTGATTCTGAAATACAAGAGTATATAATTTTTTTGAATCTTGTAAATTTGGTTAGAGGTCCTCTTTATCTCTTTATTGGACCTCCTCCTCATTATAATAGAGTTCAAACACCTTTCAAGTATTTTATATTAATTTATTTATTGTTTGTTATAAAAAATAAGAAAACAGAGTAAGAATTGGAGAGGAACAACAAATAAATAATTAATGAAACTAAAAATAAGAGAGTGACTCAAGACATTTAAAAACTGCCTTCATAAATCTTTTGAAACAGATTAAAAGTCCTTTCAACCCTAAATTTGTAAAATAAATTTTGTTTTCAAAACTATATTTAGAAAAGGAAAACTAAAACTTCACCACCATCCCAGGCCTAAACTCTTTGCCTTAATTAAAAAATATAAGATTTAGCATTGACTCATTTAACCCATTTACTTTTGGTTCTCTTTTTCGTTTATGATTTTTCTTTGAATATTGTGTTTATTTATTTAGTATTTTCATACTAGAACATGAAATAAAATAGTAGTAAATATAATTTTGTACTAATAAAGAGGATTTAATATTAAAAAATAAAATCTTTAATAACGAGGAATAAAAAAAACTTTAAGAATGAAAATGATAAATTTTCTTTTTGAAGATACTTTATTATTACTTGTTTAAAACTATGATTCTTCAAACCTAAAGTTATAAATTAATGTTATATATATAACATTAACTTTAATAATAATAATAATAATTATTATAATTATAATATTATTTATGTATATAATACATACAATTTGCAAACAATATAATACTCTCAATTCCATAAAATGTGTTAGACTTTTAACTAATAGAGTTCAATCTTTAAACTTGAACTAATTCATCAAATGAGTGTATAATTCACAACAAAAAATGTAAGGTTGAACACATTCTTGGAGATGAGACAAAGAACTTTAAGCATGACTAAATAAGTTTAGGGTTTAGGAAAAAAAAAAGAAAAAAAAAGTTAGTCGTATATTCAACCTAAGAAACCAAAACATGCAAGAATACTTTGAGATCCAGTGGGAGAATCAAAACCCTAATTACATTAGTAAAACAATTGAGCATTTTTTTCGAAAATAAAACCCAGTCAAGAATTTGATAATCTTGGAGTTAGTTCATTTATTTTGTTAACTGTGGTTGCTACAGGTTGGGAGCAAGAACCTGGCTACATAATTTCCTACCTTACTATGAGTTTCCACTAACCTAAACCACTTCAAAACCACACTTAATGTTTCCTACCTTGCATTCAAAGCCACATAAGAGTTTGGTTATAAATCTTGCATGCTACAATAACAAACCTATTTCTTAGGCTTAAACTAACCACACTCCATATGAAAACTATTACCAACATGTCATATTTAAGAATACCCTTCTAGGCTTAGCCTCCCAAATCAATGTTTTTTTTTCCTACTAATATCAGAATTCAGAGTTCTAAGATGCCTATTACATAGCTCCACACAAAGTCAGAAATTTAGAACCAAACAAGACCCCTAACATGACTTAACAAGATCACACGAAACCCGAATTCAAGTTATTTAGCACAAACATCACGTAGACTGCAGGTCATTACCATGAGCATGTCATGGAAGGCCTTTGCAGAAGGTAAAAGAATGTGGTGAGCCAAGGATGATTTGCCTAAGCTTAGCCAAGGTTTGCCTAAATCAGATAGAACCAAGTTTCCTGAACGAAATTTGTTTCAACAAACACTAGAAAGTGAAAGAGAGTTTCTTGATCCGGTCTTTTTCAAGGAGCGTGTTTGGTGCAACATCACACCAAACCCACTAGTCTCCTTGCAAATCAAACATTAACCCCATCTAGTGGGCATGGTGATACCATTTCCACTACCTATCATGTCTGCTATAGAATGGACAGAAGATCCAAGAGGATGAACGGAAGAAGATCCAAGAGGATGAACAGAAGAAGATCCAAGAGGATGAACAGAAGAAGATCCAAGAGGATGAACAGAAAAGCCATCGAAACCTTCCCTTGAATACATGCTACTCACTTCTGAACTAGACATGTTTGGACTGTATTGATCTGTCTCCATTGGTGAATGCATTCCAACATCAGATTGCATCATTTCAGAACTCTGAGAGGCACTAGACAGAAATTGTAGGCCACCCATTTGATTCCCTTCAACATCATTTCCACCATTTTCATTGCTGGAGTTTCTTGTGTTCAAGAAGCGACCACCATTTCCTCTTGGTCTCCTCATTGCATGCAGATGGCGTGATTCATGCATGTAAGGCTGCAAGACAAACACAACTCATATTAATGAAAAGGGAAGGTTTCGATAGTAGTTTGATAGCTTTTAAAGTAGTTCAGTTAATATTTTGTTGATTGTATTTGGATGTTGTATAAGGATTGGTTTATTCTGAAGTGATCTATATGTATTTATATTTCATTACTGATAAAAAAACACGTAGTGAAACATTATGGAACGTTGTCTTTTGAGTATCATCTTATGACAATATGTTTGGGAGGCCCATGGAAGTGATCATACCTTGCGACGTTTAACCATTTTATTCTCAAGAACTGCCTTCGCGCGTGACTGCCTGCGTCTGATGATTCCATGGTACTGCTTAGCATTCACGTAGGTTGGTCCATCATCAGAAGCCATGTTAAGCGGAAGCATTATACGTCCCTAATTTATCAAACATGGATACATACATGAATTAATAAAGAGTGAAAGATTACAGCAGGTAAAACAGATGATAACTTCTTTCAGTAATGCAGCTCCTCGAATCCATAAGAGAAAGGAAAAACGATACAAAACAAATGATAACTACAAACAGAAGATGAATACAATCAATAAACATCAATAGCAGCACACAAAAAGATGTATAATTTAATTTCAGGGCTTGCACTTTGTATTTTTTTTCTTAATTATTAACCTGATATTATCACCTTGTTCATCGATAAATGCAATATCATTGTATTTCATGACTTGTCTTTTCATCAATTACAAAAGTGTTTCATAACATCTACAGGTTACACAAAACCTAACCTATGTTGCTCTCCTGTGGTTTTGTAATCGGAGAGTGACATGGTCGTTATTTTTTTCTAGTAACACTACAATAAATATTGATATTGATGTTAACATTTGAAACAAAACACATACAAAAAGTAAAAAAGATGTGAGTTTTGTGTATCTTTTAATCTTTGTGTGAATTTTTTAAGAGACTAATATATCAATATCTCTATAGTGTACAATATCCAACTTAATATCAAGTATCTGATTAAAGTTATTGGCTTTAATACAACGAAAATCACTACTACAACTAGATGGAAGCTGGATATCTGCAAGTGGTTAAGAAATTTACTCAAGCTTAAAAATTATTAGAATGAATCTTAATGTATTGTTTTCTCTTTCTTCTGTAAGAAGTAGCTTATTTATCTTTCCATTTGTTTAGAACCTATTGTATATCTAGGGTACACAGACATATAAACCCAGTAACACATTCCACAATTACTTGATTATTTTAAAGGCTAATTCATTTCTTTCTTTTTCATGCAGAGATAAAATAGTTGAGGTAAAGGCAAACCGGAATTTGAGGTCCATAAGCTGAAACGAGCCCACAAAACTGATCCATACAGGGATATGGCGCACAGATCTACGAAGGAAAACGTGCCAAACATTTTAAATTATGTCCAGCAGAAATAATTTTTTTTTTTATAAATAAATAAATAAAAACCATTTAAGAGATAATCCAATTCATATACATATCCTGCAGAAATAAAATACTAATTAAAATGAGAAAAGGGTAGTTTTATGAGAGGTTTTACCATAGGCTGATTAAACCCTAACTCCAAATGGTTGGGGGGCTCAGCAACAGATGACTGCGGTGCTAAGGTTGCCGGAGGATTTTGGCCATCGCCCAACATTTTACAATCATCTGAAGAAACAAATTTTCCAAGTGTTGAATGCAACAAAAAATTTCACTTACAGAAATTTATAAGGAAAAAAGAAACTTTAGATAAATAAAAAATGTTGCTGGAGCGGGAGCAAAATTGTAGGAAGGCCTTAAAATGCATAATCCCAATGTGAGCACGATAAATGAGAGTGATGTAACCTATGTTTTCTTCTGATAATATTTTTATGAGCTCTAGTGTTTAGGGAACTTTGGAAACAGTACAAAAAAGTGGGGGAAGGCACCATTGTCCCCGAATTTGGTTCAACAATAAAAAAATGGTCTTCACTCTGAAGAAAGAAGTCACAAGTGCATGCAACTTTCTTTGCTTTCTCAGTTTCTGCCACAATGAGTATAAAAGTTTGAGTTAATGCATCATTAACTATTAACAACCCTCATCTTTGTGTAGTTGTAAACCTCTAATATTATACCATTCTACAAGAAATTGATTTCAAGCTTCAACTTAGGCAATCTGTCAAACCACATCATCTGATTGGTTTAGGGTTTATTGCCGATCAAAAAAAACATCATCTGATTGGCCATGCAAGAGGTTCTCCAGATAAGTTTTTTTATGAACAATAATAAATAAATAAATATATATCAGTTTAGTTCAACCAACCCTTATACAGCTCACAAAAAAGTTCTCCATAGGGTAGTGCATATTTTTTTTGAAAATTACCTTCCCATTTATTGGCTTTCTCGAAAAGTATATTAATCAACCAATGAGGCTCATAAGGCAGAGCAGAAGCCCCCATAAGAGTAACTGTAGTCTGTGGAAAAAGGTTGCCCTCAAAATTTAAGCATCTTTTTTTAAGAGATTCTTTTTTAAGATAAATGATATATTTACAACCTTTAAGAAAGAAGATTGAATACTAAAACAAGGTTGTAAATGTATCATTTTTATTTTTAAACAATAACTACATCTGCAGCCCTTTTTCTTTCCAAAAATATTTATTTCTTTATTTATTCAAAATTGAATATGTAATAGGAGTGAGGAAGCCATGCAGAAAGCAAAAGGGGGACCAGAGATTTCTCCATTTTTTGTCCATGTCTCAAAGTTGATAGCCAAAGACTAATATGTGCTCGCGAGTCATGGCTTTCACTGGAAAAAACACATTAGTTCGTCGGAAATCAATCTCAGTAGCTGCAAGTCCAAAGCTTTTTAAGCTGGTTAGAGCCAGAAATGGAATATCAACACTTTAGATAACACAGAAATTGAATATCAAAGACTTGAGATAACATAGGCTTTGCTACATTGGAAATTTGGTACTAGTTTCAGTGCCAACAGGAATCCAACTCTGGATCTCTCTATTACACACCTACTAACACAAATATATACACATGCAAAACTGAAATCAGTGCATGCAAGAGCATATCTTAATTTTCAGAAAGAAAAGAAAAGAAAAAGAGAAAGTAGACCACCCAAATCTGTGGCTTCCTTTGATTTAGATTTCTTTAAAACAGGCATTGGTAAGAAACCAGTTGCATGTCTCTCTATCATTTATGAATTGTTGTGTATAGTTAGAACTATCACAACGATTCAGAAGCATTGCAATTTGGTATAAACAAGAGAAGCAAATCATGCAAGATGCAACTCTGGTAATCCAAAATCAGATTAAATACCAGGAAAGGAAAGGTAAGGATTGAGTTATGCTGAAATATCTTTATTTATATATTTTTTTTCTTGATAAAAAAAAAATACCAGAAAAGATGGAAAACTGGTTTGCATGTCCTCGTGCTGTTTGCTTACCACCAGCAAATTGGTCGACATAGTTAGAAAACTCCAAAGAAAAGGGCTTGCTTTGGCCACTATAATCCCCACAGACTGGTTGAGATCCTAAGCCATTCAACCATGGAGCTGAAGTTGCAGATGATAATTGTCCAACAGAATTGTGAACAATTCCTTCGTGTTCTTTCAGGTAAGCAGTTTGCATCGCCCTCCAAACAGTCGATTTAATTTATTGTTTCTTAGTGATAAAAAGTAAACTGAAAAGATTCAAAAACAAGTTAAAAAAAGAACAATTTTCCAACAAAGGGAAAAAAATCGCAAGTTGGCATGTCTATGTCTACCTATAGCTTTCAAGATTCTCTTAGCTCCACCAAGTTTTTAAAAACCACTGTTCTGCATCAGATTTCTCCACTCATCAACCTGAGCATCAAGCAAAAAAAGGAGCTGAAATATAAAATGGAGAAAAAGTAAACTTCAATTAGCATATAATAGCAATGAAATCATATAAAAGGGAAGATATAGAATAGGGCACTGAACAGATGAGTTGAGAAGACACATTAGTTGGAGAAGGAGGAGCAAAAAAAAGAAAGCGATAACACTGAGTTCTGAGAGTGAGTAGTAAAAGTAGAAGAAGAAGAAGAATAAGTAGCAGCATCGGTTTCTACGAAGTAGTAGATGAATTAACACCCCAACAGGTTGGAGTCATGTCGGTACTTAATGAAGCAAAACACACACATAGTACACTTACACACAAGAAGAAGAAGGAGCAAAGTGAGAGAAAGGGGCAAAAAGAATTCGTACATGTGTGGTAGAAGTAGAAATCAAATCACCATGCCTTTGGTATTGATGGGTTGAAAGGATGTGCTCCTTTTAGTACTATGTTTTTCTGCTTTTTATTATTTATTCATTTTTACAAAAAGGGTTTTCTCTAATATTTTAATATAAATATGAAACACCATTTCGCATTTCAATGCACTCCCCCAAGTTTAAAGTTTCACCATGATTATTTCTTTTCAAAAGGAGACATTTACAGGTCCCATTTTCATTACATCAGTTGCTGTTGTTTTAGGGTAAGAACATGTTTTTACAAGCTTTAACTCTCAAAATCTTGCACTAGTGGTTAACATTTTCAAAATGAGAATCTCATCTCATTGAATATAAATTACTACTAATGTTACAAGAAGAATGTAAAACAAGTGTTTTAAAAATTAAAAATATACAAAAGCAATAGTGCTAAGTGGCTTTTTGCATCTATGAAAACCTTTATATATTCATTTGATTTGAACTAATACAGCTTGATGGAATATTAGAAGAGTGATGAAGGTAAGATTAAGAAGTATTTAGGTATAAAATATTGTGATGAGTGGAAGTTGAAGTGGGTTGTTGGTATTCGAGGAGTGGTCCCATAGAATACATACGGTGCATTAGATGAGTCTGTTGTGTGGCCCATGATCTCGTGACGAGGTGAGCAGCATTAGGCTCATTTTTCTATTCAAAATTTTCGATATTCAAGAATCTCTTCGTTGCTTTCAAGGTGATCGTGATCGTCTTGTCATAATACTCTAATACATATTGTTGCTTTCATCACCTCTAACCGATCATGCCTCTCTCCCTGACAACTTCATTTGACGTACCCAATTCATCCTTCTATGCTGCTACTCATGTAATTACAAACCTTCACACTTTCAAAACCTTGGACTTTGTTTCTTTTTTCTGCATCTTTAACTCCACTGCTTCTTTTAACTGTGCATCATAACTTCACTTCATCAATCTTCCTTCTTCATTACAATTTGAATTTAATTTTAGTTTGTTGGTTTTCTGGTTTTGGAGATTTTTGCTTTACAATAGTTTGGTTGTTTAATAGTGTGGAAAATCACTATAAAAGTTATGCAGAAAGATGTGTATCACTAAAAGTTTCACAACTAACCTAATTAACTAAAATCTGATTGAGTGAGTGATGAGTATACTTTTGCAGAGGTGTACTTGATTATAAGTAACATCACTTAGTTAAAACAGTTTTAGTTTTGACCAGAAAATAGAGTCAACTGTACTAACAAGAAACAAATGGAAAGTACTTCAGGTCTCTGTACCTTTTCAGCTTCTCAATTAACTCACGCATGATGTTTCACAACTAACACTTAAACCCGACATAATTGCATTGCATACGGAGAATGTTAGCTAGGTTAATTACCAAAAGCCAAATATTGAAAAGTTAAGGTTATTTTTTAGGATATGAAAAACCTTGAAGCTAGTGCATCCTAGTTAACTAGTCATGTCACAGTCATCATCCTAGCAGTTGCTACAGTTGTTCATTTGGACATTTAAGAAAAAAACTTGAACCAAAATTCATTACAAAGTCCATTTTAGCTCTTTGCTGTATAGTAACTACACTGTATCAAAGTCTAAATGCCTTCAAGCTCAGATTGGGCTGTTTTTCAGCCGTCCATGGTGAACATTTAAATGTATTAAAAAAACTAAATCAATTGGTAAAAAAAATGTTTTCTGTGTAAGACTGGCTCTACAATGAAATGAATTCAGTTAGATTCTTCTTTTATATTCATCATTTTAATTACTTTAAGAAACAACATTTCATTACCAGTTTAAGATAAATTAAGTCAATCTCACTTCTAACAATAACTATTTTGTTGCATTAGATGACACTTTTCTTGTTTTGTTTTGTGTCTCTTCTTTTCTGATGCAAAAACTTTTTATCAATTTGTTATCACTAACTAAAAGAGGAAATGATATTTATTGTTTTATCAAATACTTAATTTACCATTAGTGAAAACAAATAAAAAAAAAAAGTGAAATTGATAGAGGGAAACAAAGGACCACAGGTTAATGTCAATGAGTTGGAATTGTCGGTTCTTTATTTATATTCCCAAGATGGCAATGTAGTCTTGCATGGATTAGTTCTCTTGTTAATGTGTTGTTAATCATTAATTATAATCCTTGAACAATTTATTATGAGATAAATAAATAAGTATTAATGTCCTTGTTCTTTGGTAAATGTGTTCTTGATATGTTATGCAGTGCCATTTGTTTGGTTTAGACTTCTCATGACTCAAATAGATAAGTATGAATATTTTGTTTGTTCACTATTTTACTTTTTCTTCTTTAAGATAAACTTGATACTCCCAGATAAAAAAATAATGTCAAATCATCATGCTATGTCCTCCCTCACATAACTACTATAAGATAAATCTTTAGCTTTTGGACACTATATGGATCACTAAAGTATAAAACACATTTTTATAATATTTTTTTAAGAAAGATTTTTGTAATATGATATTTGTCTTAGCCATAGAAAAGTGGAAGGGTACATTGTTTTATGCTCTTCAATGTGGAGGAAAGGTTACTTTTTTTTTTTTGTTTTTCTTCTAAGAGTTATAAAGGAGGAGAATCCTATGCGCCATTCAAGAGAATCATAGTCATTCAAATTTTACATTTATAGAAGGTTCATATCAACATTCCCCACCACATAATAAATGTGTGACATAATAAATGTCCAACCACACGAAAAAAAAAAGTCAAATTGCAATATCTTAATAAAGGATCACCAATTTAGAATTGAATTGGTTTTGGAAAACTCTTAATAAAGGAAAACAGTTTCAAAATGGTTTTAAAGATTCAACCTGATGAAAAATAAGTTGATTTCGGTTAATTAAAGAAATACTAAATAAGTGGAGAAATTAAAATAGAAACAATTTCATTCTACGAAATTGATGCAATTATGTGCAGTTGAGTGCAATTTTATAAGGAGCTGATTTTGACCAGTTCTTTTCACAACCTTAATTATAATACTGTAATATATTATATATTGATTATCTAAAAGTAATAAAATAATTTATTAGGCTGATATATGCTATTTAGTATAAATCTGCATTGTTTTTATTTTTTGATTATAAAATGTGTGTTTGTAGAGGGTAGTGTTTAGTTGTCTGGCTTTTACACAGAATAAGATTGATTCATATTGATGATCAGTTGTAGTTACCGAGGTGTGAACTAAGTCCTTTAAATAGGGTAATATGATGACTTTTTTTGGTGCAGACTTAGCAAACGTGTTGTCCACATCTCTCAACTTAATACCATTTCTGTATTTTATCCACCCAAGAATGATAAGTCCTTTTCTTACTTTTTAACTCATCTTATAATAAACAAAATTATCATTTCAGGTATATGGACTCATGCAGATTTAGTTCTATGTTGAGTATGCACCTCACTGTTAGGTATGAGCCAAGTCAGACACAGAGAAAGAGAAAAACAACAAAGGAAAATAATGTTTATTGAATCAGAAAACAGAAAATATTACAGGGAGAAAATACCTCATCTCGAGGAATAAGATTCCATCTATGCATGAGGCCATAGAACTTATGGATGTCCTATAATGTAACATACCTTCCTCAGATATAATCTGTTGATGTCTTAACTTATACTTACCACAAATTTTATCATTTATAATAATATTTTGTCATAATTCAATTAATTAAACATATTTTAATAGTCATAATTAAACATAGTCTAACTTAAGGATGTGGTGTTTAGGATTTGAAACATATGGAGAATGGAGAAATATCTTATTGTCTAAGTATAGATTGGTGAGAGGGCAAGATACAAGCATGCAGGTCAAGTTTAAATTTTGGTGGTGGAGGGACATAATTAAAATTTATGGGTAGGGAGGTGAGGATAACTGGTTTGAAAAAGGTATAGCTTAAAATATAGAAAAAAGATATAGGGTAAGATTTTGGAAAGATAACTTGATAGATACTGAAAACTTTAAGCAATATTTTTTCAGACTATTGTGTATGTCAAACCATAAAAAAAAAAAAAAAATAAAGGAAGAGGGGGGGGAAAGGGGAGAAAGAGGAAAAAAAATAAAATTAAAAAAGAAAAAAAAAAAAAAAA
>Ga0123341_1006298_pt1 | contig 10725 bp, 7 predicted proteins | sample Turbeapinknodule_FD_89959 | JGI IMG/M metagenome (GOLD analysis project Ga0123341, IMG submission 89959) | Root nodule microbial communities of legume samples collected from Mexico - Turtle bean Mexico pink nodule | ecosystem: Host-associated > Plants > Roots > Nodule | place: Mexico: Nepantla...
TAAATTGGTATCTAATTAGCAACCAAGGTTTTAGAGACCAAATTTAGAAACTAAATAATTGGTATCTAAAACCTTAGTTGCTAATTAGATACCAATTTAGAAACTATTTAACAATAATAGAAACTAATTTAGAAACCAATTTTTTTTTAGTTTCTAAAATGGTCTCTATTTTAATTTCTATTGTAACTAATTATTTTGGTCTCTAAAAATTAGTTTCTATTTCATGATTTTCTTGTAGTGTATGGTTTGTATAGGAACCCTTATTTTTAATTGTCAAATCTTGAATCAAAGTTCAACAAAAAGAAAAGTGTGAAATCTGCAAAGAAAAATCTCATAACTTAAAAGGAAGGATTCTAAGGTACTTCTTATAACTTAGAAACTTTTTTATTTTAGGAAACACGATAGTTTTGCTTATTTTAAATGAAGACGAGTCTTGTTGTTGATAAAAGGAAGATATTTTTTGAAGATCAAGGAATACATGAATAAACTAAATAGGGTCAAATAAATTTCACATGATTTAGAAGAGCAAACAATCTTCTTAACTTTATGGGAAGAAAAATAAACATGAGCAAAAAGGATTTTGGTTAAGCAAATTTGAGGAATAACTTGTAAGAAAAGTAGGTCAAATTGAATTGATTTCATAAAATCTGAATGGATCACGAATAGAAGACTTACGGGTTCTATCTCCTAAAACAACATGCTCAAATTTTTCTTTGCAATGTTTAGAAAGGAAGTACAATTTCCCAAATCAGTGACACTTTCAAAAGCTCCAACAATATATTTTTTCCTAGTGTATTTTAAAGTAATAATTAATGGTGGATTGAATGCTTACCACTAGGTCAAAAGTTATACTTAATAGTCAGGATGTAACTCTACTTAAGAGTATAGCAGCTCAAACGTCATGATTCAATTGTGACTTGACCTACTTAGTTTTGTCACTGGATAATTGATGTCACCTGCAATAATCTCCCCCTCAACAATTTTCTTGATGGAAATCAAACTAATGACTTTGGCTTTTATACTAATTGTTGGTCAAACGCTTATCATTAGGCTAAAAACTATAGTTAATAGTCAAGACACTCTTTCTATTTAACAGTATAGCAGTTCAAACACCACGATTCGATTGTAACTTGACTCATTTGACCTCCATCACGGGATAGTTAAGGAATTATTTTATAAATTTTTATTAATAATAAAAACTAATATTTTTTTTTAGTGTTATACAATCTACTCAATTAGTTTATAATAATATGTAATGGAATACTCAATTAGTTCATAATAATATGTAATGGAATACTAAATAAGTTCATGACGAGGATGTATGCTTCAAATTTAAAATTTGTTCCTTTTGCATAATTCTTGTATCGGCTTGACATTGAGACACATCAAAGTAGCACTAGGTTATTGTTTCTTAAAACATAGTGTAATTATTGCTCTAAATTTGGAAAAAATATTTAGGATATTTAAGTATCAGTTATTAAAAGGTTCTGTTTTAACAGTTGTCAAAATTAAATGTAAGAAAGTTACTTATTATAGATTATGTGTACAAAACTAGAAATCTTAGGATTTATGCAATTTCCTTGGCTTATAAAGATGTATTTTGAATTTGAATAAGCCCTTAATCGGATCCTATGAGTCTACCAAGTTATTAAAAGATAAATATTAAAAAAATACATGAGTTTAATAATTACATATATTCTCTTCTTTTGTCAAATGCTTTTAAAATGCTGAGTTTGTTTATAAACTTTGAATAAATATTTTTAACATGATACTAAAGCATTTGATTATCGTAATGCAATAGCTTAAACGAATATAATAAATAAAAATGTAGGGAAGTATAAAAGAAATTGAAACTAAAGCGTTTCTCAGACAAACCAACAATTATTGGGTTTGAAAGATGCTTGTGGATGATAACACCATCTCTTTTTGTTAACGCGTAAACAATCTTTGGATTAGTTTTTTTTTTCAGTAACTATTTTTAATAAAATAAAATAAAAAGTTAATTTTTTCATATCATTCAGCCCTAATGTTTAGATTGTTTTGGAGAGAGAAATAGAGAATAAATAAATTAAAAAAGATAAACACGTAAAAAGTAAATGTTTCTAATTGTTGCATTAAAAATAGATAAGAAATAGAATAACCTTTTCTATAATTGTATAATATGATTGATTTGATAGAAGATAAGAAACTTTTTTGAATAAAAATAATACAAGTAAGTCCCATAATTATTTTTTTTTCACATTCAAATTAATTAATACATTATTTATAATTCTTATTTTTAGTTGAGGTGAGATCTCAAACACATTTTTCTTTCATCTCTTACAACTATCAATTTATACTTAAAATTATATATTTATAAATAAGCAAGTAACCTAATAAGTCTAATAAACTATCATGAAGATAGACTCTAAATAATTTATACTTTCTTTATTTATAGTCGGAATGTACCTAACATCACCTCCACTCATACAATGAAACCATAAACAACATTTGATTAAAATGTTCCTTATATTTTAGGCTAGTTTTTGGGGTATATCTTTATGAAGTTGCATCCGAATTTTGATATAAAAATAAAATGTAGATAAATGGCGCAATGTAAGTTAAATAGAGTAGATGTGAGAAATAAAGATGAAGATGAATGAAATATGGTTGAAAAGAAGAAAGTTTTGCAGTTAACAAGTGAGAAAATAAAATCTTGAGAAGACATGAATATGTGGAGGGAGGAAAAGAATCTTGGAGACACAGAACCAATGGCAATGCAACAAATGTATCGATGGATGGTATGATGATGATGTTATTGTTGAGTGTGAGAAGACAGATGCATCTCATTTCCACACGAGGCCAGAATATAAGAAGATTCCAAGTCATTCATGAAGTCTAATTATGCATATGCATGCCCTCAGTAGACTCCACAGTCACGTGTACTGTGTCGCTGCATGTCACCAACCAAAACCTTGTCACTGTCAACACAGCTTGCTGGCACCCATGACATCACGTCCAACCCCTTCAACGTTCTTCCTATTCATCTCTCCGGTTCAACCTTCAAACTGTAAAGTATCTATAGCAAGAAAAACAGACACGAAAGCAACACACAATCACAAATCAATTGCAGAAAATAAATAATATATAATTTAACGTGGTTCGGCCGCCAACTGCAACCAACATCCACACAGACAATTATTAAATTTTCATTATATCTTGTTACACACCAATTATAAGTACAATGATCTTTTTAAATAGAGATAATAGAGGGACACAATGATTAAGTCAACTCACTAAAACATGGTGTCTACTCAGCTCAACCCAATTGGTCCTGGCTTCATACCCAAAATCTCCCACTTGAAGTCACGAAACAATGTTCACCTGCGCTTCAACTATGTACATGGTGTCTTGTCAGCCCAACACATGTCCGTAACATCTAGAGTTCTGTTGTCCGCTAGTCTTACCTTTTCAAAGTCTTCAATAACTAGATTCTGCAATGCTTCAGAATCCATGACCCAGGAATCCACACTGTTATCCGCGCAACAGACTAAAAGCTCCTTGTCCACGAAGTCTTTTGCAATGTTGACTTATTTATCATTTGGGCATTGATTCCTGAAATGCCCCACCTCCTTGGAGTTCCAACATGTTACACTTGAGCAATCCCGAGTCTTTGACTGACTCCTTCCTTCTTTTGTTCTTGCTCCCACTCTCTCTGATATTTCTCTTACCTCTTATGACATATAGCGATTCACTAGATAATTCTCCAGAACTCCTTCTTCGGACATCCTCGCCAAGAATGAGATCACGAATCTTCTCAGAAGTGAATCCATCGGATCCCGGTGAACTGTAACGTTGTAACCGTTCCAGACCAACTGTCAGGCAAAGACAATAGCAGTAGTAAAACTTGAACTTCATCGAACTTAATGCCCACTAACGTAAGTCTGGCTAAGATCATATTGATGTGCTCAGTAACTGAACTCGCAAATCCTCAATTTGCATTTTCCACCAACTGAAATTTGTACCATCAAATTTTCAATTCGGAACTTCCCGTCTTCTGCCATCTCAAACGACTAGTCGAGATACTCGATACAACTAATTTCAGATCTTGGCAATCTTTTTTTTTTTTAAATCAAGACCACAAAAATTGCACCATCCAAAATTAGTCACCAAGAGACCTAGTCGTAGTCCCCAATGCACTGGCGCTCTGCCGCACTGGACCGCAGCTGCCAGGACGCGCTCCGCACCACCACCGTCGCTGGTCACCGCCGTCGCACTGCACTCTGTGCCGTCTTAGACCAGCACATATGCAGAATGCACATGCAACCCTACTTTGGGATGCTATTGTCGTCCCTCTGAAACCCTAACTTTGGGATGTTGTTGCTGCCTCTGTGAAACCCTAACTTTGGGACGCTACTACAGGCCTTGCGAAACCCTAGTTTTGGGACGCTGATGCCGCCTCTGCGAAACCCTAACTTTGGGACGCTACTGCAACCACAATTTTCACGTCTTGTTGATTAATTTCTGCTCATCATATATATGGTGTGTAAACGAACCAAGGCTCTAATACCACTTGATGAGAAAAATGCACGCGGAAGCAATCACAAATCAACTACAGAACATACACAACACATGATTTAACGTGGTTCGGTCGCCAACTTCCACACACGGACAACTATTAGGTTTTCATTATATCCTATTGCACACCAATTACAAGTACAATGATCTTTTTAAATAGAGATAAATAGAGATAATAAAGGGACACAATGATTAAGCTTACTCACTAAAACATGGTGTCTACTCAGTCCAACCTAATTGGTCCTGGTTTCATACCCAACATCAATGCGAACTGACCCGCTCAACATATGTCTGTTTGTACTTGGTATGTAAAAAAGTAGGTTGGGTTGATCGCTTCGCATAGAATCTGTGAGTTGATTTTTTTAACCCGCTAAGGGTTGTTTCGCAGGTCTGTCCGCATAAGAAATATTTTTTTAAAAAAAATAAATTTTTATTTATTTAAATGTATTAGGTTAATGGTCTCATAATATTATTTTCACGAGAAATGCATAGTAAAATGTTATTAAAAATTTTGATATGTGAAATATGAGACTACATGAAAAAAAAATATGGAGTACAGAAAAAAAAATTTCTACATTTTAAAATTATGCGGTCAACTCGCACCGTACTTGACTCGCGTGGACTGCGGATTATGCGGACGGGTCTAAACTTGCCAACGGATTAAAATAAACAACCCAAATCACATTTTTTTTCAACGGCATCGGACTAGCCTCTATAGCCCGCCCCACTTTGCCACAACCGCCATTTTATTGCAGGTCCCACATCGGTTTCTACAAAACTAGTTTAAGAGCCAGACTCTATGGTTTACAGTTTAAGGTGGGCTTTGTTCCTGGGGCGGCCTGGCCCATGTTCATTCCTCTGTATATTGCTTTCTTCACCTCATATTCTCTGGGTGCACTATAAGTTAAGGATAAAATTGATATCTTAAAGTTTTATACTTTCTGGAAAATGTAATTTGAATTATGTATTTTGAATGATGATATCAAAATATATTTTTTAAGAATATCTCCAAAATATGTGTTTGACTACAAAACCTTACTAGAGAGTAAGTTAAAGAAATAGTTAGTTTGATGAATTTAACAGAAACTATTAAAATAAGAATATATGAGATGATTGAGTGATTGTGATAATGGTGACATGGTTGAGGTGCAGTGATTGTTGATACATATCTTAATCAGTGAGATGGTTCACTCACTATCATAATTGCTTTCTTCTTGGTAACTTAGCTTAACCTTTTGGAAATTATATAGGGAGGTTTATCTGAATAGTGACCCGATAGCATTATTGTCTAAGCAACACTGCAACTCTTTCTAACTTTGTTTCATCACTTGCCTCCCACTCTGTCATCTCGTTTTTACTTTTCTTTTTCTCCATTTTCTAACAACTTAGCCATCACAACATATCCTTTCCAATAAAATCCATGTAACATTCATTCATTATTAGTGTTCAATATATGGCTCTCATGAAATGCACCAAATAATAGAGTTAAATGTCATACAATGCATTATTAACATTTCTCTTTCAATACTTACCTCCCCATTATGGAGTCAACACCAAAAAGAAAATTATAATGGAAATTTCTTTGTCAAATAACACCACACTCCAATTCAATAATTATTTCATCCCGTGATCAAAATCTATCCTTCATTCATTACAACACAGAAGATGTATTACATTTTAATCATTTTTAGGTCACAGTCGTCAAAACCTGCTGGCTACGGTTTTCTATATACAGCCATGCTAGTTATTTGATTTCTCTAAATAATGTTTTAACATGTAATAAAATAGAAAATTCACTTACCAACCAAAAACATTATTCATTTCCCCTTTATGCTTACATTAACAGTGAATTTTAGAGGGGTGGATTTAGTGAGAAAAAACAATCTTCTGAGAGAATTTAGATAATAAAAAAATGTACATTATTGTAGAAAGAAGTACATTGGTTCTGCAAATCATCCATATATAAATAATAAATATATTCTTGATAGACTTGGTAGGAATTGTTCCCTAGCATTATAATGAGTGCTGCATCCTCCTACATTGTAATACCCGAGGTCATGATGAACATTAAATAGATTTAGCCTTTGAGGCCATGATGAACATTAGATGCATTTAGTATTTGAGGCCATGGTGAATATTAGATGCATTTAGTATTTGAGGCCATGATGAACATTAGATGCATTTACTATTTGATACATGAAAACACGCTTGTAAACAAACAACTCAAACTAACCTCCATCAATTAGTTTAAAGTAATGATTTACATCACAAAACCAAAACAGAATTCTAACATATCAAAGGCGAAAAAGACCTAGACATGGAATATATAAGAAATTCTCACTAGAAGAAACATCTACAAATATACATTCCTTATGGTTCAATCATCTTCAACAAGAGAGCCCCAATTTGAAGTGATCGTAGAGTCTTTCAAGCCTACCCCAATGCCATCTTGATGTCCTTCTGTAAAAGGAAAATGAGAATAATTTCAAGTTTCAAGAGCTACACATCAACATTTTTCAGTGGCATATGAATAGCCACACATTTCTCACAAAAAAAATCATTGCATATCCTTAGAGCACCATGTGAGATTGCCTCACTACATTCATATCTTGACATCTTAGCCTTTAGTGACAGGATCTGTCATTGTTCAAGGATGAGACGTCAAAATAAAAATGGAATGGGCATAATCTTACATAAGCGCTCCATGGAGATAAACAGAGAGAGAGAGAGTAGTACTTCAATGGACAGTGGTGAGGTGGTTGGACCATAACGCTTTAGGACATTCCCTTCCTTGTCAACCAAAAACTTAGTGAAATTCCACTTTATCCTAGAACCCATACATCCTGGTTTATTTGCTTTAAGGAATTTGTAGACAGGTGCTGTATCAGGTCCATTCACACGTACCTGCAAATCAAAGGAATTCAATATACACGGTTAACAACATTAAGTTAAATAATGGAAAGTACATCCTTAATAGTAATATATCAATAGCAAATATGCATAACTCACCAGGAAAACAGTCAAAAATAATTAGCTAAATCTAGACTCTAAGAGTATTACTAAAACATTATTTGTAAACTTAACCACACTGCCAACATGCTTTTCATTTGGCATCTATCAAGTCTTCATTGCTTTCAAAAACTAGATGTCAAGTGCCAACAACAAGAACAGATTTTCCTATCTTTATTCCTTCACCGATACATTTTATGTGGCTCATTTGACAATACTGTATTGACCTTTTTCTAAAATAAGCAAAGAATTTGTTAAGAGCAAGACACAAAATTGGAAGATAAGAAATCCTCAAGAGAAAAATTGATAACAGAGAAGGGTAAAAGGAGAAAAGAAGGCCAAAAAAGAAAATATAACAAACCTTGCAACAAAACATGTTAATCTCTCTGAAGATCCAAGGAAGACACTCCCTTGAAAAAACCATTTGCAGAACACCACAAGGAAGCTAAACAACATACTCAATCCCTTAGAAGATCAAAAAACGCTCCCCTGAAAATTCTAGCATTTATTCCCAACCATGTACACCAATGGACTGCAAACAGTGCAGTGCCAAAGCTTTTTTGCTCAGCCTTGCCTTTATTTATTAGAAGAAAACTGTAATTCTAGACCTGTTCCTCATGTTTCGTGACCAACCCATTAATGTTAAATGACATAATTTCCAAATAACAGTACAATTCAGATAAGTAAAAAACATGCCACATTGTCTCAATGCTCAATTAGATTTTATTTCAAGTCAAATCTTAAGTAACACAAGGTATATGACACTTACAACATTCGTATTTTAATGAGACAGCCTTTTTTTCTCAAATTCAATATTGGCCACCTCCATCATATACTTTTTCACTCCATTAACCAAATTATTCGGCATGTTTCACTAGGCCTAATAAATAATAAAATGACACAACTAGATGTCTAGATCACAGTTTTAACTTCTAAAGGATCCTGCATGGTATTCAATAGACTCAAGCAATTGGGCCTGTTATTCCTTCCCATTTGATAAATACTAATGACTACGAAATTAAAGTTACCGAACCAACCGGCATTTGATTACAAAATAAAGTAGAACAAACCAAAAAAATCAATGTATCGTCGTTCTATTCAAACATCTAGGACAGAAAAACAAACAGTAGAGGATCCAATGCCCTACACAAACAACCAGCATCGTACATACCTTTCGAAAGATGGGATACTCAGCCTTGTACCTTGTACAGGCAAATTGCTCTGCCTCCAAGCTATTCCCCGGCTCTTGCTTCAAAAACTGGTTGCATGGAAATGCCAGTATCTCAAAACCTGAGATCAACCAACAAAACATTCTCAAATATGACGAATTAAAGATATTAATTGTAGGCCCTTCAATCTACCCAAGTTCAAAAGTAATTGGTCACTGAAAATACACAAATTTAGAATCCACTAACATGCAAGCCCAACAACTGCTCTTAAACCTAAAAACCGTACCTTTGTCTTTGCATCTGCCGTAAAGCTCAGTTAACTGGGTGTAATTGGAATCCGTAAATCCACTGTAATTTACACCCACAGAGTTAATCAGCTAACCCAGGAGCAATAAAAGGAGAAAGAGAAAGAAAGGTTGAATTTTTATAGCAAACACAGAGAAAGTTGAATTAGAAAAAAAGAGAGTTTGTAAAAATACCATTTTGAAGCGACATTAACTACAAGAAGAACCTTCCCCTTGTAGGTGGTGAGGTTCACGTCTCTGCCCTTGGCATCCTGTGGCAACCATGAAGCATATGGTGAGAGATTTCTATAATAATTTCCAAAAATCAAATAATAAAAAAATAAGGGTTTTTCTGATGTTGAGATTCTGAGTGTGTACCTTGACCGTGAATTCATGGATGGACTTTTCCGAGACTGATTCCGAAGCCCCCATCTCTGAAACCTGAGATAAGGCTCTTCTCACAAATTTCTCTCTCTTTGCTTTCTCAATTTATATGGTACACTGTGTATACGAAAATATTTGGGTTTACCAATTTGTGCTTTCTCTTTAACTCTTTCACTTCTCGGATTTCATTCAATAGCCTAACTGTGGTCCAGTGATGGCAGGTGGACCACTTTTGCGTTTTTTTCATGATTAAAGTTGACAAACTTTCCCCACATCGAAGGCTTTTTAATTCATTACGCACTTCACAGTTTTTCTTTATTATTATTAAATACTACTGTCTTGTTTTGTGTTGTAACGGGAAGGTATAATTTTAGAAACTATAAGAAACTCATCTTAAAGTCTATCTGTAATTTATGATAATTAAATTCTCTCATTATATATTTTCTATTTTTATCTTATCAGTTACTCTATACATTATCGCATCTCTTGTATTTATTTTATTATGACGAACGCAAACATATAATATCTACATTATCGCAAATATTTTTTATTTTATTATTTATACTTAGTTGTATATTTATTTATTATATATTTAATAAGATTTATTAAAATTAAATTTACAATTAAATATACAAAATGAGAAATAATATTTTAATAATTTAATATCATTATTAATGTTATATTTTGTATGATTTTCAAGTAACCATCTTTTTTCTTTACATAAATTGAGTTAATGTAAAAAAAAACACATTTATTTTCATCTTTCTCTTTGCACTTTCACTTTGGATCTTCTTTACCACTTTCAATCAATGACAGTATTTGAGAAGTCTGATAACGAAACAGGCACATGTAAATAAGTTTAATAAAACATTTATATCTTTTTAGATTTAAAGACTTAAAAAAATATCTTTGAAGACAAAAACAAAAGTGGTAAATGATTAATGTTTATAAAATAATTATTTGAGTTTTTATAGAAAGAAAAAAGGAAAAAGAGTTTAGGAAAAACATGGTGAATAAATAAACAATATCGGAATATCTAAAACACATAAAACAAAATAATGGTTAGGTTTACAGTTGTAATATTTTATAAAAAAAAATGAGAAACTTACTCATTTGAGAGTAAAGAAAATTGAAAAGTAAAGAGTGCATTTGATGAAGAGTCACTCGTCATAATTCACAATGTATGTAAAGAAAATGAAACAATTTGAACGAAAGCAAAATGAGAATAAATATCTAAAAAAAAAAAAAAAAAATAAGAAAAAAAAGGAAAGAAAAATATAAAAATAAAAAAAAAAAAAAAAAAAAAGAAAAAAAAAAAAAAA
>Ga0123341_1006299_pt1 | contig 10725 bp, 6 predicted proteins | sample Turbeapinknodule_FD_89959 | JGI IMG/M metagenome (GOLD analysis project Ga0123341, IMG submission 89959) | Root nodule microbial communities of legume samples collected from Mexico - Turtle bean Mexico pink nodule | ecosystem: Host-associated > Plants > Roots > Nodule | place: Mexico: Nepantla...
TGTTAGTTCTCTTTTATTATTTTATTTAATTATTTTGTAATTACATGAATAGTTAAAATGGTGAAATTGAAAAATATTATTTAAATTAAAAATTGATAAAAAAAAATTGATTGAAAGAGTATAAATATATTAAAAGGGTTTTTCTCTTTAACTATTTTATAAGTATATACAATTTTTTTACTATTTTACCCTTATATACACGGTATCACATGTAATGATAAAAATAAAAAATATAGATAGTATATGTGTTCTCGCTAGTGTGTAATGATACCATTATTTCATTGCAACATATGTGACAACATTAATGAAATATGTTTCTCTTGCCTTTGTTCGCAGAGAGACTTAGTCAAATCGTTCCTATCATTTACCACTATCGTCAACCATTTTCCCTCCATATCCTCCATCTCCCATATGAAACGATTTTATATTGTTAATGGGATGTTACCTGAGTTTCACATGATAAAGTATTAAAATCTCATTCACCATTAGGTTTGTGTCCAATTACATTTTCCTTACATTGACTTCGTTGAAGATTAACTATTAAGAACCATATTTCTTTTACCTATTATTGTTGAGCACACTCTTCCTTCTAACTTTTTGTAGAACTTTATTAGACATTTGTCTCCATAACAAATGACTTAATAGAGTGACACTATAGACGTTAGTGATGTCTGTTAGAGATCCGACATCGACTAGAGATTAAAGTCTTTCATTGTATATAAGTGGGTGCAAATCTCAACCTCATGAGCCGGTTTTATGGGGTTGAGTTAGGCTTAAAGTCCACTTCGTAATATGATATCAGAGCATTTCGAGCTTATCCTAGCGAGTATTTATTGGGCTTATCAGGCCACCCGCTATCGGGCCGCTATTGGACAACCCATAATATATAGTCTCACGCACGAGTTGGCAGTCTCAGCGTGAGAGGGTGTGTTAGAGATCCCACATCGACTAGAGATTAGAGTCTTTCATTGTATATAAGTGGGTGCAAACCTCAACATCATGAGCCGGTTTTATGGGATTGAGTCAGACTTAAAGTCCACTTCGTAATAATGTCAACATAGATGACAAATTTGTCAAGCTCCATCATGTAGTTCTTGAAGCCTACCTTGTGGCGGATCGTCTTGCAATATATTTGTCATATGCTGACCTTAACACATGCGTCAACATACCATCTTGTATGTTTTGGCTTCATCAAAGTTCATCCCATATAGATTGTGTTCAATCCAATTATCGTGTCTATATGTCCATTCTTAACTTTCAACACAATAATTGCAAACTTTCTCACAACCATTGTCGCTTGGTTAAAAATGACTATTTGGTCAATCACTCTCTTTTGGATGTTCCTCTTCCTTACCAACATGACACTTAACCATAATATTATTATTATTATTAGTTCAAATTACACAATTTTGGAGTCCTTGGAATAAGTTATTCATACCTTGGTGTTTTATGGCAACAAATATTCTTTGATATTTTCTATCCAGTTTTTTAATGTTAACCGAATGTTGAACTAAATGAATTATTGCTGGATACTTTCTATAAAGGCAATGTTTATAGTCTCTTCAGTGATAATTTTTGGTAGTAAATGTTAACAAATGGAGAGGGTTATGAAGTTTCATGAGAGGTGAAAACTTGAGTTGCTCAAATTATTTTAAAAGTGAAGAGAATAAAATAATCAAGAGATTCTAAATATGATAATTACTTGTATAACATGATAGAGACAAACCCAATTTAATTCACCCATTAAGGAAAACTTACTATTTCTTTCATCTTTTTAGTAAAAATTAACACCAATTTCATGAGAGATATAATTCTTATACGAATCAATCACGTTGAAGAGTTTTTTTTTGCAAATATTTCAATTATGTTTTAGTTGATAAAATGATTTTAATTATGTTTTAGTTGACTAATACCATATAAAGTTTCTATACATGTAATCACAATATTACTATCATACTATTTATTAGTAATTTTTTTTAGTTAAACATGATTTTGATTCTATAACATTTTACATATTAGTTATACTTCTTAAAATTTGTTCTTCTTAGTTTTAGTTTATTTTTTCATTTTTTCATCAATAATTAACAATAGTCCCGAAGATGTTAAAACCGGGCTATTATTAGTTAGTAAGGAAAAATCAATAAATAAAAATGAGTAGAAATAAAAATAAAAATCAAGATTTATGTATTTTTTTAATTTATAAAAACATATTTATTTAACACCTCTTGAGTTTTGATACAAATTTATTTTACTTTCTATTTTCTCGTGAATAGGCGGTTGCACAAATCCTATCGCGTGCAACCTCTGGAACGTTATGGACTCTTCGTTCTCTTCGCGTAAATAACTTTAATCCTAGCCGTTCCTATCACCATCACACTTTTACAAAAAAATCAGTCCCATTTTCTAACTGTACGCGTCGAGCAGGCGATTGTGCCCCATGCAAGGGATTTTCAATCAAGTGGATCTCAGAGAGCCACGTGTCGAGCCAAATCAGTGTTTAAGTGTTTTCGTGCTATTTACCATTTCCATCAGTTATTATTTTCAGTATTTTTTCAATCTAAAAACCCTTACTCGCCAAGCCAAAAGAAACCCTACTTCTCGTGCGTCTCTCGCGGGTTTTGAAACAAAATATAAACACGTAGAAATCGAAATTGTCGGTGAATTTAATTTCAAAATTGAGGATTCCATTGGGGGTTTTAAATCGCTTGGGCCGGATTCAAACCCTAATTCATGTTTCGCGATCGTGATCTCCGAGGTTTGGGGAGGAATCGACTGCGTCGTGGTGTGTTGTTGGTTGAGGTATGTGTGTGATTTTGTTATGATTTTATAGCTAATATATGTTTTTTATGTTTTTCTTTTTTTTATAATGCAATTGGTTCAGTGCGTGGTGGAAATGGTTATTATGGTATTAGCTTTTGCATTGGTTGAGGGATTTTTTTTGATTTTTCATGTGGTTGTTGTCGTCACAGATCTGAAAAAGCGAACAGTCATGTATGATGGAATGTGAACATTGTAGAGTCTCGGTCTGTTCTGCTTATTGTACATGGAAGATAGAGAGGAAAGCACCCATGGTACTGCAATTCCCAAAAAATCGAGATCTTTGGATCTGAAGAGTTTGTACAAACCAAAAGTGAGAAAAGAGAGTCCAGAGAAGGGCTTAAAGAGGAAAGGGAGTCATCTTGGGGGTGTTCATGAGAATACGAACAAGAAAAAGAAGACCAGAAAGGAAGTGTCTCTAAGTAGCTTAGAGAATGCTGATGTTGGCAACAAGAAGGTTGTCGATGAAGAATGTCAGAAAGGGCTTGGGTCTGGCTGGCAGGATTTGTGTGAACAAAAGTTGGAGCCAAAGCAGGGATCAGGTAGCAATACTGTGCTGAATAGAGGCTCACTATGTTTTGATGAAAATGTTCACATTCCAAAGCGAAGGAGGGATTTTGTGGGGAGAAGGAAAATTGAAGTTGGTCCGGCACCGAGATTGGCTGGAGAGTCTAGTAATACAGGTGGTCATGGTGAACAGATACTTAAGTTAAGTAGCAATGTTTTGGACAGGGGGATTGAGTCTTCAAAGATCAAACACAAACGAGATTTTGATGAGTGTAAGGGAACTAAGAGTAAATCTGCTGTGAAGAGTGGCGATTCCTCCTCAAAGAAGTCACTGAAGAAGGACAGAAAGCAAAAGGCTTTTGCTCCAGATAGAAATAGGGTTGCCACCGAAGTTAAGCCTCCTATTGATAGTAGTAAAGCATCTGATTACAAGCAAAAGGCTGTTGCTCCGGATAGAAGGAGGGTTGCCAAGGAGGTTCAACCTCTGATTGATGATACTAAAACATCTGACTACAAGCAAAAGTCTTTGGCTCCAGATAGAAATAAAGTTGCCAAGGAGGTTAAGCCTCTGATTGATGATAATAAAATATCTGATTATTTACGGGAAGATGAGGAGGAGAATCTTGAAGAGAATGCAGCAAGGATGCTTTCTTCACGATTTGATCCAAATTATGCTGGCTTTTGTTCAAGTAGTAAGCCCTCTACATTGCCATCATCAAATGGGTTGTCCTTTTTGCTCTCTTCTAGTCGGAATATTGATAGTTGGGCGTCAAAGTCTCAGTCAGGTTCAGAATCAGCATCAGTTGATACTGCTGGCAGAGTCTTGAGACCAAGGAAACAATACAATGAAAAAGGTCGTTCCCGCAGGAGGCGACATTTTTATGAAATTTCATTAGGTGACTTAGATAAACATTGGATACTGAACCAGAGAATTAAGGTGTTTTGGCCTTTGGACCAAATTTGGTATCATGGTCTCGTTGATGACTATAACAAAGAAACAAAGTGTCATCATATCAAATATGATGATCGAGAAGAAGAATGGATTAATCTCGAAACAGAGAGGTTCAAGCTCCTGCTACTTCCAAGTGAAGTTCCCGGAAAAGCTGGGAAAAAAAGAGCGGTAAGGAAAAATAAAAGCTCTGGCCAGCAAAAGAGAAGCCTGTCCAGCAAAGAAAGGAAAATAAGAGATGTGATTACTGAGGATAATAGCTGTGGTGAAAGCTGTATGGACACAGAGCCTATAATCTCTTGGTTGGCTCGATCTTCCCATCGGTTTAGATCTTCTGCCTTAAATGGGGTTAAGAGAAAGAAGAATCCTATTACACTTCCAAGTACAGCCTCATCTTTATGGAATGAAGCTGTAAAAACACGGAGGTGCTTAGCTGAGAGTTCCCCAAGGGATGGTAAAAGCAGCCTTTCCAGAGATTCTGTATCAGATGATAAATTAGGTGATAACTTTGGGAGGAAGTCTCCATTGCAAAGCTTCAGTTGCCCTAAAGATGACAAGCGACCTATTGTCTATTATAGAAGGCGGTTTCGGAAGCCAACCCCGATGTCACCTCATATTTCTGAAGATAAACATGTTAACACAACTGCATCCTGTTCCATTTCTTTTGATCCTGTGGCTCAGCTTATGGATGTAAAAGAGTCCAATGATGGGAGGGGTGAGATAGAGGGGCCATTGTGTTACTTACATAATGGGGGGGTTTTTAATTTTTTTTTGGAAACAGGTTCGGCAACATTCAAGTTTGACTTAAAATATCCAATACAATCGGTGATGAATGACTCGTTCAAATTAGAGAATTTGTGGTTATTCCGTGCTATTCTGCTACTTCAGTATGGTACAGTTGTGACCCTGTGGCCAAGAGTTCATTTGGAGATGCTTTTTGTTGACAATGTGGCTGGGCTGAGGTTTTTACTATTTGAAGGCTGCTTGATGATGGCTGCAGCCTTTATCTTTTGTGTCCTTAGGTTATTTCATCAACCTGTTGAACAAGGGAAGTATATTGACCTGCAGTTGCCTGCTACATCTATCCGATTCAGGTTTTCGAGTGTTTATGGTACAAGGAAGCCTCTTGTGTTCACATTTTACAATTTCTCCAGAGTGAAGAATTCGAAATGGATGTATTTAGATTCAAAACTTCAGAGACATTGTTTACTCAGTAAGCAGCTCCATCTCTCTGAATGCACATATGATAACATCCAGGCGCTTCAAAATCAATCTAGTGAGTATCCGATTACTTCCATCAGAGGCAACCCCTTAGTCAAGGTACTTTCTTCAATTTTGTTATGTTTTCTGATTGGTATGCCCGTCCTTCACCTCATTTCAAGAATATGTGTGCTATATTTAAATAATGTGCCAAGCTCCCAGTCACTGCTATTTGAGTCGTGTTGGTTTTTTGCATGAACAGGTCATGCAGAAGAGGATTAGGCCAGGGATTAATATTATGGGTGTTTCCAGAGAGTTATCTCAGGCTGACACTCTTGAATATTCTGATTCTTGCAAGAGGAAGATTCCTCCATTTTCACTTTGTTTTGCTGCTGCACCTACATTTTTTATTAGTTTACATCTGAAGTTGCTGATGGAAAAATCAGTAGCTCATATAAGCTTCTGTGATCATGCACTGATAGATGATGAGGAAGACTTTGGTTTGATGACAGATGACTGCTCTAGCATTGATGATTGCTCTAACGGGAATGCAGAATTTAATGTGAAGAAAAATATGATTGCTTTGTCAAAGGATGCGGTGCGAGGTGGATTGACTTGTGCTGAGCCAGATTTATTAATTAGTCCATCTAATTGCAGTGATCAAATTCTTTCACAAAATTACCAGAATATTGATCGAAGTGCTGATAGAACTTCCATATTGGATCGTTCTGAGAGGCATCGCTCTGTTCAGTTACCAGACTGGCAAACATGTCATTTTGACCATTCTTTTCCTTCAAATCCTTTATCTGATAAGATTAAAGCCAATGATGATTCTCATACTTTCCTGTGCGATTTGAGTGTCCAAATACCTTCTGTTGATCAATTTGAGAAACCTTGTGATGGTGATTTGCGTGATGCTCAACACTCTTCTGAGTTTTCCTGGAATGCAAATGGAGGGGTCATTCTCAGCCCCAACCCAACTGCTCCCAGAAGTTCTTGGCATCGAAACAGAAATAATTTCTCATCTTTTGGTTTCCAGTCTCCTGGGTTGTCTGATGTGAAGGGTGATTCTCTTCACAATGGTTTTAGCAGTGGACCTAAGAAACCACGGACACAAGTATCTTATTCAGTGCCTATTTCTGGGTATGATTATAATTCAAGGCACAGAAGCCATTATCAGAGACAGAGAGGGTTGCCTCACAAGCGAATTAGAAAGGCTAATGAGAAGAAATCATTGGATGCTGGTAGGAGTCCCGAAAAGAATCTAGAGTCCTTATCTTGTGGTGCAAATGTGTTGATTACCCTTGGTGATAAGGGGTGGAGAGAATCTGGTGCTCGGATTGTGCTAGAATTGTTTGATCATAACGAGTGGAAACTTTCTGTAAAACTTGCAGGTATTACAAGGTATTCATACAAAGCACATCAGTTTCTGCAGACTGGATCAACAAATCGTTACACTCATGCTATGATGTGGAAAGGAGGGAAAGATTGGATCTTAGAATTTCCTGATCGGAGTCAGTGGGCTGTTTTCAAGGAGATGCATGAGGAATGCTACAACCAGAACATCCGTGCTGCTTCAGTTAAAAATATACCTATTCCTGGTGTTGTCTTGATAGAAGAAAATTATGATAATGAAGCTGAAGCTACTTTTGTTCGTGGCTCTAAATATTTTCGACAAGTCGAAACAGATGTAGAGATGGCTCTGAATCCATTGCATGTCTTGTATGACTTGGATAGTGAAGATGAGCAGTGGATTTTGACTATTCAAAATTCTGAGAAAGATAATGGTTTCTTGCAAGGGATCTCTGATGAGATGTTTGAGAAAACAATTGACATGTTTGAGAAGGCTGCATATGCTCAGCAACGTGATCATTTTTCTCCATCAGAAATAGAGGAACTGACGCTTGATGTTGGGCCCTTCTGTGTAACCAAAATCATTTATGAATATTGGCAGCAGAAAAGGCAGAAGAAGGGAATGCCTTTAATACGGCATTTGCAGGTAAATTCTAAATGATAACCTATACCTATGTAATTTTTTTATATTACTTCTATTTTAGGAATGTTACTCATCTTGGTACTGATTAATGACATTTTGTATGATATACTAGCTTTACACATGAATAGGAAGGGGGGTTAGAGAAGTGGGGGGGAAGAGATTTTAATATGTGTGGCAGTGGATTGATATTTACTTATTTACCGTAGTTGCACCTATCATCAGCAAGCTGAAGGCCTGCGTAAGTAATGCTAAGTGTTTTAATTAAGTTGTTACTATATATATATATATCACTTGTTATGTGTTGGTTTATTTAGGATGATGGTTGATGTGAGTGTTTTTTTTTTTTGCTTGAATGTCTCTAGGTGGAAACCATTTGGGCCTCTAGTCTATATTTCTTCCTATTGATTGAGATGTATTTAACATTGTGATTTTGCAATTGATTGTCTTAATGTATGGTTTTGTTATCCAATTTACGTTTTGTTTCTTTTCAAGATTCTCTGTTTCTTTTAAGCACCTGATATTTAGGCACGATATTATGGTTGAAAATTTACGCCTATTTTTTAATGCTTTGTTCAGCCACCTCTATGGGAAAGATATCAACATGAATTGAGAGAGTGGGAAGTTGCCGTGACGAAGAATAATATTCCCATTTCTAATGGGTGCCTGGACAAGGGTGTGCCTTTGGAGAAGCCAGCTATGTTTGCTTTCTGTTTGAAACCAAGAGGTTTGGAAGTACCAAACAAAGGATCAAAACATCGATCACAAAAGAAAATTTCAGTCTCAGGGCATTCAAACAGTATTCTGTATGAACAGGATGGATTCCATCCTTATGGTGAGTATTTGATTCATGAGATGATTAACATTTTGAACAACTTATGTACTTCTCCTTACATCTGTTTGGTGTGTCCTCAGGACGAAGACTCAATGGGTTGGCATATGGTGATGAAAAGTTTGCATTCCCAGGGCATAATTATGATTATGTGGACGATTCCCCATTGCCTCAAATCTCTCCGATGTTCTCACCACGCGATGTTGGCAGCATGGGATATTATTCTATAAACAACCGTTATGAGAGAAATCATATACCCAAATACAACAGGCACAAGTCAAGGAAATTTGGATCATTTGGGTTTCATAATGATTCCTATAGTCAGAGAATTTCATCTTCAGGGAAGAGAAATGGGGATAGTAGATGGAATGTTGGCTATTATGACTTGGCAGGACACAGGCAGTACCTGTTGGATGGTCCTCAGAGACATGGGATTGATCAAATAGATACACAGCTCTATGAAATTAGAATGCGTGATACCTCGGGTGCTGCTCAGCATGCTGTTAACATAGCCAAAATGAAAAGAGAGAGAGCTCAGAGATTGCTTTACAGAGCGGATCTAGCAATTCACAAGGCTGTGGTTGCCCTTGTGACTGCTGAAGCAATGAAAGCTTCTGAGGATTCGAGTGGTGATGGGTAGATAAGACATGAATATCTGGCTCTGATAACTTCATGGATCCCTCCAGTTTGCAATTCAACTGCATAGGGGGCCATTAAGTAGACTCAGCAGTGAGTTTACCAGACAAAACAATTGGTTCGACCTTGTCAATGGCTGTGGCCTATTGTCATTATACTGAACTTCAAGTCGTGAGAGCTGAAATCAATGGGACGGAGTAGATTTTGTTGCTTCAAAGTGCAATTCTTTTGCACTGTTTGCCAGCACCTTCCCCAGCTATGCCTAGTTCAGTAGTTTTGTTGCTCTGATCTGCATGGTATGGATCTATGGAATTTTGGCTGCCTATATTTTGTACAGAATTTTTTCCCCTTGACCTCAGTTCCAAATGTTAAATATGAAAATAGAAATCGGCCAAATAATACAACACCAACTTGAATGGAATTGCAGTCCTATTTATGTCAAATGGGTACATAATTCGCAAGTAACACAATTACCCTTTTTTCTCAGCACAAGGGCCATCGAAAAAAATTGTCTTGCAGGCAAACCAGTTTATGTTTCGAGATTATATTAGTTAATTTTTTTTATATCATTTAATCCAGAATCTTCTGAATAAAGTTGTATGAAGGATCTTTTTGACATTTCTTATGGTGTATGGGTATAGGAAAAAAACGTAGAGATGCAAGAAGCAAGTACTTTAAATGTATAATTGTTTAGAAAATATCTCTAACATAAATGTTTGCATTATTTAAATATTTGAATTCATTGAACCGGAAGTTTTCAGTTTGACTTTCCAGCGAATAATACATCAGATTTGACAGTAAGGTTAACAAAGTAAAAATAGTTTCTCAACATGTTTAGCTAGATTCAGTCCAGTTAAATTCATGTATAGTTGTGATCATGGTTTAAAAAGTAAGTAGTTATATACAATTATAACTGAACTTTTATACCTTTTTTTCTTCAATAAAGTAATTTTATTCGAATTTCAAAATAAAAATTAAGAATCGATCCAATCCAACAAAACTTCTTATTTTATTTTAATATAGCACTACTATATATTTAAAATTTATTAGCAACTAATAAATATACATCAATATATCTGTTGAATATATAGTTTTATAATTTGATAGTATTGTAATTATATACAATTATTAAAAACACGATAACAAATTTGCATTGGAGTTTTAAGCTACATAGTTATGTAATTTATATATGAAAAAGAGAGAAAGCTTAAATTAGGCATATAACAATAATTATAAAAAACATGTTTTTTTAATTATAAAATGTTTAATCATATATTTTAAAATGATTAATTTTATAAAAAAACTTTCAAAACTAAATTCATCCAAATTGGAAAACATTAATTTGATTTTATTTAGATTTTAAGTGTACGTAAATAATATATTTGTACTCTAATAGACTGACAGGTTTAACGCAAAAATAGAGCTAATTAAAATTTGGTTCAGGAAATGAAAATGAGAAATTGTAGTGTATCCATTCTTGCACCTTTTGTTGTGTTCCTAACGTAGTATTTCACTGATTTTATACATGTTTGTTCTCAATTGAAGAAACAACTGTTCCAAAACATAACATGGATGAAGGAGAATGTTTCTGTAAGTGTTTTGTTCTTACTGGATTTTTCTACCGTGTTATTTTTGGTTTTTCATTTTTTGACTTTTTTAGGTTTCTTACTTTTCAATTTTGACATTTTTTTTTCTGTACCATATTAATTCTATGCACCCTATATTTTTTAAATTTTCAAATTATCCTTGATTTGAAAATCTGAAATAATAAATATAATTCAAAACTAAAAA
>Ga0123341_1006300_pt1 | contig 10724 bp, 6 predicted proteins | sample Turbeapinknodule_FD_89959 | JGI IMG/M metagenome (GOLD analysis project Ga0123341, IMG submission 89959) | Root nodule microbial communities of legume samples collected from Mexico - Turtle bean Mexico pink nodule | ecosystem: Host-associated > Plants > Roots > Nodule | place: Mexico: Nepantla...
ACCCATCATAACGTGATGGCACCGGATACATGTGTTTTTTTTAAAGATTTTTTTATAACATATTTTACAAATTATACAATAAAGAAAATATATATAATAAAGTGCATGGTAGGGTAAAGAAATAGAAAAAAATATTACATAAATTTAGTTTTGTCTGCGACATATCCAAATGGCAGAAACTTTATGTCAAATCAATATTATTATTAGACTAATGTTAATGATAATAATCTTTTCATCAACAATTTTAATGATAATGATAATGATGATGGTATGATATACTCAAAGTACATTATTACAATCTACATTAGATTTTCTGTTTATAATTATAAATTATAATGTCATCAAACTAACTTAAAATAATAATAATAATAGAAAATGAAATATCCATTTGAAATACTGCCACGTGTTTTTTGGTGGACCCACACTTCCCCACGTGTCTAAATTTTGTGGATGCAGTGTACTATTTTGTGAATTAAAAAAGGTTAAATATTATTTAAAAATAATAATTGTGGATTTGATTTAAATATGAATGAGTAGAAGGAGAATAGACCGTACTATCTCGTTCGCAAGAAAACGAAAAATCCTGGGCGGCGAGACAGTACCAACTGAAGCATATCATTCCCTCTCTCTTCGGATCTCACCGCCGCCGTTCACGGCGGTGCCTCCGCACCACTCGCCACCGCTCTCACATCGAACCTCCTCTTGCCGGTCACTCTTCTTCTTCTTGTTTTTGTTTTTCTTGTTTCCAGAATATACGTTTGAATTGATTTTCTGAACCGAATCGTTTTCTGTTTTTTTAGGAATCGAACGGTTTGAATTTTTTATTCTCGTATTCGTTCTCGATAATTTAAGGCTTAAGATTGCTTTGTGATTTTGTTGATGTTGATGTAGATACTGTGAAGGTAAAGTTGTTAACGATGGCGGAAGCCTCTGGTTGTAGGCGTTGCGGCTTGTTGGCTCTTTCTGGAGGCTGAAGAAAGGCGAGAATCTTATCTTATTCTGTTTTCTTGTCAATTGATTTGAAAATCTCTGCGCAACGAATCAAATTTTAATAAGTCGGGAATTGTGATGTGTTGTGGATGGATCTCTGAAATTTTTAGTCGTTTTTTACTTTTAACTTCTTCTATCGCAATTTACCGTTCAATAACAGTAATGATTATTATAGTTCGTCATTCAATTGGATTGTTGTTGTCTTGATTTTTAAGTAATTATTAAAAATATAAAAGTCATTAATCTTGACACGTTATATGTGATTAGATAATAACATAAAATAATATTGTTAGTGGATTTTAATTATTAAATTCATCAGAATACTGAGATCTGTGAATTCTTACTTCAAGGTAAAGCTTTGTGTTCCTCTAATTTGTGTACTGGCAGAGAAAAAAAAGTGTGTTTTCTCTGACACTGTGAGAAAAGAAGGATCCAAATTCATTGTTGGAGTTGTCGAGTTCATATTTGGCTATTTCAATTCGCATGTTACAGTCAGATTTTACTCATCAATTTAGGTAGTGGACTTCGATCCTGAGATAGAGTATGCATTTAGTGACGTTAGTGTCAGGTTTATGGCCGGTTTGCTTTAAATAATGATGGACGGTTTGTCTTCAGTTGAGTAGTTAGGGAAGTTAGAGCGTAGAACATTTAATTAATTAAACTTTTGAAAGATGTTTCAAGAAGTTCTTTCTTTTGGGGACCACTTAGTACGATGAAATGCTAGCCAAAATAAGTTATACTTTATGATACTGTTTTAGATTAGGTCGAGCAAGGAAAATGAAAGAAAATTTAACTTTGAAAACATAAATTGCGTCGTACTTTCCACTTTCAAGTGAATGGTCGTAATTTTAGTTCTCCCCTTGGGGTTACTTGAGATCATTTGCCTCATTTTTCTTTTCATCAAGCGCAAACTATCCTGGTTCTTATTGTCACTGGTGAACACTGATTTCCTTAGTCAGGTTAGGAGCTCCTGTTATAGATGTCATTATATATATCGCACTGATGGGAGGTGACTATGATCCTTCAATAGCAATTAAAATTTCTTTTTATTAAATTCGTCAGATTGCTCATTTAGGATAAAGTTTAGCATCCTTTCCTGCGCTTGACTGAATATTAAGATTTAGAAAATGAATTTGCCTTCAATATGTCTGTGTAGTGATTTTATTTTTCATTTCCTAACAACTTGCGTTATCAGGTGACATCTCCGATGTAGCAGTTTTGTTGAGTGAAATCTGTGTTGTAGAGTAAGCTGCTGTCATGTGAGAACATTAGGAGTTTTTTTTTATCGCATTTACCCAATTTACTATGATTGTTTACGGAAAAAAGTCTTTTCTGCAACATCAAGTGCCGGCATTCGAGTTTGGTGTTTGCCTGACAGGGAAACTCTCTGCCACTGCCACCTTCGTAGCTGGCATTCAAGTTTGCCTCCTCTCCTTTTCCTTTCATGTATCCTGATTTGGACGCCTGTTTACATGATGAGATGGTGGTTGCAACCTTCAAAGGACCTCATAGTCAGTGTTGTGGGAATAAGAAAATGGAAAGAAAGCCTTCTGGGAGAAGACGTGTATTTGTTCAGACTGATACTGGGTGTGTTTTGGGAATGGAATTAGATAGAAGTGACAATGCCCATACTGTGAAAAGGAAGTTACAAGTTGCATTCAATGTTCCAACTCAGGAAAGCTCACTTATATGCGGGGACATGGTCCTGAAGAATGACCTAAGTGTGGTTAGAAATGATTCTCCTCTTCTTCTCACTAAAACTTTTTTAAATAGGAGTTCATCTACCCCATGCCTTTCACCTACTGGCAGGGATCTTCAGCAGAGGGATCAGGGTAGACCAATAGAGGTTATAGGTTGCTCAGATATGTTTACAGGAACCAAACAACTAGCTAAGGATATTATGAAGGCAATAAAAATTGGCATTGAACCAATCCCCATTCAGGGTGGATTAGGTGGTGCATATTATTTTCGGAATAGTAATGGTGAAAATGTTGCTATTGTGAAACCGACTGATGAGGAACCTTATGCACCAAACAACCCTAAAGGTTTTGTTGGCAAGGCTCTTGGACAACCAGGACTGAAACGTTCAGTGAGAGTTGGGGAGACAGGTTTCAGAGAAGTTGCTGCTTACCTTCTCGACCATGATCATTTTGCCAATGTGCCCTGTACTGCCCTTGTGAAGGTCAGACATTCTATTTTTAATGTTAATGACAGGGTCAATGGTAGTATGCATCATAACAAGAAACAAATTAGCAAGATTGCATCACTGCAGCAGTTCATTCCTCATGATTTTGATGCAAGTGATTATGGAACTTTCAGTTTCCCTGTTGCCGCTGTTCATAGGATTGGGATTTTGGATGTGCGAATTTTAAACACCGACAGACATGCAGGAAATCTTCTGGTCAGGAAGCTTGAAGGGTTTGGAAGGTTTGATCAGGCGGAGCTTTTTCCCATTGATCATGGTCTTTGTCTCCCTGAAAGTTTGGAAGATCCTTATTTTGAATGGATCCATTGGCCTCAGGCATCGATTCCTTTCTCAGAAGACGAACTCAGTTATATATATAATCTAGACCCATTTCGAGATTCAGAAATGCTTAGAATGGAACTGCCCATGATTCGAGAAGCATGCTTGCGAGTTTTAGTTCTCTGCACAATCTTTCTCAAGGAAGCGGCAGCTTTTGGTCTTTGTCTAGCAGAGATTGGTGAAATGATGAGTAGGGAATTTCAGGGACACGAAGAAGAGCCTAGTGAGCTTGAGCTTATCTGTATTGAAACAAAGAAACAGATAGATCAGGAAGAATTATTTTCTTTTGAAGCAGAAGTTGTAGACAAGGATGTAATTCAGTTTGAGTTAGAGTGTGAGGTTCAGGATTTGAATTTCAATGCAAACGTAGAAGAGAAACTGTCCGTGATTTCGCCTTTTCAAGTTGGAGCAAGAAATGGAGTCATTAGGAACACACTTTCTAAACTAGAGGAGAGTGTGATGGAGGAGGAGGAGGAGGGTGGAAGTGAAGGAGAGTTACCCCCCTTAGGTGGTGATGAATACAATGGTCCTGTGGGAAATGGGGTGCCTAATGTTTCAAACCTGTCTTTGTCTGTGAAAAACACGAGAACTGGTGAAAAAGCTTGGCAGCAATCGGGTGTAAAGCAAAAGAGTGGCTTTTTGGCTGGTACCTCATCTGGAAACACAACTGTGAATGACTTGCCTGCAAGCTCAAGTTTTGTGAAGTTAACAGATATGGATGAAGACAAGTGGAATCAGTTTCTTGAGAATTTCCAGAAGCGGTTAATCCCAGCATTTTCTAATTGCAAACGAAGAAATGTGAGCAAGAAGCAGAGACAGAGACTTGGAACTTCATGCCAATTTTAGGGGGACCATAGATGAAAGGTCAGGTGAGCCAATAAATATTAGAGGCTTTTACAATGTGTTTCATGGTACACATTGAGTTATTATACATAGATAAATAAGTACAGAAACTTTACTTTCGCAACACCAGGAGGAAGAACTATGCTGGAGTAGATAAGATAGTAAATGAAGATTTGCAGGCATGAGAAAATAGAGGGGGGGGATTTTATTCAGCAGTGAGTGTGGAGACTGTGTCCTGATTTGCTTCTTTCTATTTTTCTACTTTATGGTTTCTGGTTAGTAGTATGTTGAATAATCGAGAGTAGTAGATGCCAAAATAAATTGTGTATACCTAATGTTTTCCTTGGAGATTTAAATGATATTTCTAGTGTGGTTTGTTTGTTGCCTTTAAATTCTTCTCTCTCTCTCTCTCTCTTTTCTTTTTGGAGCAGTTCATTAAATCATTGTATAAATCGGCTATTTCTTGTGATAACCATTCCTTTGTTTGAACGTGAAAAGAAATAGGAAGAAAGTAGGATAAAAGAATAAATTAGAAAATGAGGTTTTTGGGTTGCTTATATTAAAATAAATTAGAAATAAGAGGTTGAGTAGAAAGAAAATTTGATTTTTTTATCTTTATTTTTCTAATATGTGAAATTTGCATGTTTTTTCCTTTTATCTTTTCTTATTACTCTGAACATATTTTTAGAATGTGTCTAATTTTTTCCTCAAAAGTGAAGTAGCATTTACGTAACAAATTTATACTATTTGTTTTACAACAATGACATGTATAGGATGAAAAGAGCGCAATGTAAAATATAATAATTGTCGTAATGTAGATAAACGTTGTACGTAACTATGTATTATAATCTCAAATCTACTATTCCAAAATATGACAGCACATAAGTTATGTATTTTTTTATTTTTTATTTACACGTTCATAGCTATCGAGTATGAAGATGTGCAAGAATGGTAACACCTCTGCCAGGGTCAAATCCTCTGACAACAACAATAATGGCATTTCAACCTGTATTACTATTTTGAACTTCTCTATTCTTTTCACATGTCTTCTATGCGCACTCTTAAAGGCAAAGAGAAAATTAATTCATATGTGACAGGCTGAGTAAGTAGTGTGAGCTAACAACAAATCTTCTATTTTTCGTCTTTTAAAAAATAAAACCTTTTCCTTTCCTTCAATCACCATATCATCTTTATTTGTTTGTCCAGCAGAAAGCATAAATATTTATGGGTAGATGATGGTCCAATGTAAAACTTATTTGTTATTTAGCTACAAAAGAACTCACAAGACAATTGATCATTCACAAACCAAAATCATGTTTCAGGGTAGCATGAGATCCACCCTTGTTATCTGTACATCTTGACTCACATATGCAGCTAGTGACAATCAATGATTTTTTGTACAAATTTTCTTGAGTTACTCAAAAAGAATTTTCACAACAAAATATATGAACATGTGTTCACCCCATTTCCCTGTGGTTCATGGTGATTATTCTACTTAATTCAATCTGTTGTTCCTCTATTTGACTCACACTTCGGGAGAAGTTGGTGCTTGCAAATGACATGGTGTCTTCTTTCACGAGGCGCCTTTGCCTAATCCCCAATATAGCCTGCGAAACCTCACCTATAGAGGGGCGTTTCCTAGGTGATTTGTGCAAACATTTATGTGCAATTTTAGCAAGCTGTCTCACTTCTTCAACATTGCATTTTCCCACAAGTTGCTTGTCAAGAATCCCATCTACACCATCGTAATCCATTGCAGCCTTGCAGTAAATGAAAATTTTATATGAAGAAAAAATCATCAGTCTAAAGATTTATAACACCAGCTCTTAGAATTCAAGACGAAGTAGTTACTTTTCAAAGCAAAAATAACTTACAAGGTTGATATATTCCATCAAATTTTGATGTGGGTGGATGGCAGTGATGAGCTCAAAAATTATTATACCAAAACTGTAAATGTCACTCTTCACTGTGAACTTGCTCGAGGAAATGTATGCTGGATCCATGTAGCCATATGTACCTTTAAGGCCAGAATTACGGCCATCAAAGATCTCTTCCTTTGAGAGCCCAAAATCAGAAACCTACATAATCAGTAACTTTGTTTCTTTAGAAGTCATCTGCTTTTGGGGAAACTTCAACATTGGAATTGTTCAATTCAGTTCCATGACGAAATATTCATTGAGATGTTTCCTAAAACAGCCTTTCATTATTATCATCATAGGTAGATTGTCCTAATCCATGACTCTAATCCCTAAATTTATGGGATTGATTCTCTCAATATGTATACTACTATTATCATAAAATAAACACATCATTCTTTAGTGTCAACACATCACAAATAAGTTTTACATATCATTGCCCTGCCGCCAATTTTAAAATTTAACCAGTTAGAAAATCAATTTATCCAATACCTAATTAAAATATACAGAAGAAAATTACTTGGATTTTTTAGACGGATTTTACAGTCAAAAGATTGGAGTAAGTTTTGAATGTCTTCAGTTATTTCCTCACATAAATCCTTAGCCTAAAAACTACCAACAATAAAATACCTCCAGGAACTCATTAATGAACACCAAATGATTTGTCTCGTTATTTCTCTGTAAAAGAGAACAGGAAGAAAGGAGGGGCAGTATCTGTCTCAGGTGCATAAAAAACTACATTTGGTTGCAGAATGCGGACACAAATTTAGCAGAACTAATTCAGCAACAATTAGAAAAGATGTCACTGACAGTTTCCAAATCAGTCCTTTTGAAACTTCCTTATTATGCTTAATTTACATATATTTCTTATAAACCACACTACCTGGAAATGACTAAAATGTTTGAGTTGATATCATATCAAAACATGAGAAAATGAATACATCAAAAAGCAATAGCAGAAGAAGCTTACCTTAGCTCTCATTGAGTGATCTAGCAGAATATTAGCAGATTTCAAATCACGATGTACAATGGGTGGTACTGCCTGTTCCATACATATTCATGTTAACCAAAGACATTTTCGTATGGTATAGGAGAAAATATAACATGAAACATACCCCTTCATGAAGGTATTCTACTCCGTGTGAAATATCAACAGCAATTTGCAGCCTTTCATCCCAACTCAATTCTTTTTCATCACCTACATCCATGCACAACAACTATTCTTAATAGAGGTTACATAAAACTTTACTTTTAAGATTAAAGGGCTAAAATAAAAATATTTTTTTTTCTGTTGTTACTCATACAGGGAAAAGGTGAAAACTACGTTACATGTACTAATAATTGTGGACTACGAAAAACATGTAAAAAAAGGAAGAGGATGGTGGAAGATCTTCCGTTTACCATATAAAAGGTTTTCTAAACTTCCATTACTCATGAACTCGTAAACAAGCATAAGCTGTCCTTTATCTACGCAGTACCCTAACAAATTCACAAGATTCCGATGATGCAGTCTTCCTAGCAGAAGCACCTGGATCAACATCACATTAAAAATCATTGACCGGCTAAATTGGTGAGCGATAATTAGTGATAATTCATGGAGCAATACTTGGAGTTGCTCAAACAAGAACCAGTATCATTAAAGTGAAATCCAATGGAAATGAATGGACATCGCCACGATTTAAAATTAAGTATTGCACCTGGAGAATCAGGAACTTATTTTGCCTTAGTAGGATTTTATGTATCAATGATGATGACCATAGTGCACAATGAAAATGCAAACTCAAATAATTTTTCAGATCATCCCATGTATGTTCCAAACCAGTTCTATTAAACAGCACACAACACTAGAGTTTCCGTGTGAAGTCACTAAAATTGAGTTAGAGCATCTGCAGTAAAGGATCTTATAAAAAAACTCGCATGTTCCTATCATATCACATCAATTATTATAAGCAGCTCACTATACTCTTACAAATTTTAATTCAATGGTGAACCTCATATCACACCCATTTGACTCCAATGATAGTTTTGTTCTTGGATTCAAAATAAAGGAAAAAGTTCTGCATCCCACAACCTTTTGTACTACTAAGCCATGACAAACCAGAGTTAGCCGAGCAGTACACCTGGTAGGCCAGGTGGACCTTGGCCTATGACAGTTCCCGAGCTGGTTTTGTTTGTCCAACACCTGTTCTTTCAAGTAAGAACACCTAGTACTAAAGTGGTTGTTTGCAAAGAGCCTTAACTATATCAACTGGGCGGGCAATGAGACCCAAATCCTAGGATCAAATCCCAGCCAGGCAGCTTTGACCCAGCAGCCCCCCTCTCTACACAAGGTCACAGACCTTTTTCATAACCCAAAAAAAATGAGCAGCATATACCTCCGTTAGAAATTCTTTCTCCCCTTGTTTGGAATTGGGTGCAAGCATCTTCACAGCTACCACCTCTCCTGTAGGCATTGTGGCTTTATAAACTGTGCCAAATGACCCTTCTCCCAAAGTATTTGTGAAATTTTGTGTGGCCTTTTGAATTTCCCTAGCAGATATAAAATTTCAGTTAGGCCATTGCAAATGTTAATATCCCTGGATGCATTTTTCATCAAAGCAATTCCAAGTGCCATTTTCTCCTTTTTCTTCCAAACAAAAAAGCAATGCAAATAAAATTTATCCCGATTCCACAAACCAAGTAATCAACACTTTTTTAATGAAGATTTACATGCCTAGTAGTTATGCAAAAATAAAAGCATTGTGGAAGAAAGAAAGAGCACATATAATGTTCAAGAGATATGTACTTACTTGTATGAGTACCTCAGAATGCCTGATACAGAAGCAAACGCATCTTTATTCTGATGATTCCACCCAGCTGGAGAGTTTTTTGAAGGATTTGGTGATCTATAAGTGGCTACCGAACTGGTGAGGGAAGCACTGAAGTCAGTGCTTGTTCCTAATCCATTTGTTCGTATAGGGATAGCTGTTAAACTAGGCTCATTCGCAGATCGGCTAAGATGAGTTCGCTTATTGTACCACCTTATTCCAAAATACACTAAGCAAGCCATCAAAACCCCAAGGGCCACTCCAATAGAGACACATATGACAACTAAATCGCCTTGATCAACCATCCCTTGACCTCTCTTGATATTCAAAACTCTCAATCATCTTGCATAAGTCTAGCACTAGAGAGGTTCACTGCCACAATAAGCTAATTCAATACTTTATCCAGCTAGAACAGACACCAATTCAGCAATTTATCCACAACCAACTTTGAAGACGAGTCTAAGCAAAAATTCAAATCAAAATACAATAAGAAAAGCTTTTAACTATTCAACAATCACTAACATGCCAAAAGACTCAATAATTTACCACTTTAACGTTGGTGTCCAAATAATAACTCAATTGACTCTCATGAACATTGGAAATAAAACCACCCACCAAGCAAACCCATCATCATCCATTAAACTCAAAACCCACCAACCCAAATTCTTCTTTTTCCCAAACCAGACAGCAAAATCAGGATAGAAAGAACCTTGATTCAGAAAAACAGCTTCCACCGTGGTAGTCACGCTTAATAAGAATGAGGTGGCGAGATGAAGAAGAGAGAAAGAAGGCGTAAAGGGAAATTAGAACTGAAAAAGGTGGATGAAGAGGTCTGAGTTGGAGGCTTCTTCATGCTTTGAAGCGGAAACAAAACAAAACGAAAAACGAAGAATAATTTGGTGGGTCTTTCTTCAAACACAACGACTGCGTCTTTCATCTTCATTAAAAAACAAAACCATGTCATTAATTTGCTAAGTGCTGTTCATAAATGCTTACATTTCTTCACTATTTTAATATTTTAATCCTAATTATGTATCCGTTTCCTTAATTTCATGATTAACCTTTAACGCTGTATGAGAAAATATCTCAGTTTCCATTGTGATGAATATGGATAATGATATACAAACAAAATGCACATGTTTGATATTTTTTTTTCTACTTTCCTTTTTATCATATAACTTATTATAATTTTTCTTCTTCTCAAAAACGTCAAATAATGCATCTTTATCAAAAAAAGGAAATATAAACTACACATTAACAAAATTTATTATATCTAATAATAAATTAGCATAAATAAACAATTTATCAATTTTATTGTAACTACCTTAAAAAGTATAGCAACTATAATATGTAAAAATTTAACAGTAGCATCAATCACTATTAAACTAAAAAAATGCATTTCAAAAATTGACTAAGTCTATAAGTAGGTCAAGTAAGTACTACCAAACACGAAAACGTCATAAGATAAATTTTTTAAAAATATCAAATTGAGTAATTTTTTAATATTATTTAATATTACCAATTTACGATTTTTTTATTTTTTATTTTATATATTTTTCAAGCATATACATGAAATTAAGATTAAATCTCGACATATACTATACAAACATAATCATCTCTCCATAATATCACAATATATTAATA
>Ga0123341_1006301_pt1 | contig 10724 bp, 9 predicted proteins | sample Turbeapinknodule_FD_89959 | JGI IMG/M metagenome (GOLD analysis project Ga0123341, IMG submission 89959) | Root nodule microbial communities of legume samples collected from Mexico - Turtle bean Mexico pink nodule | ecosystem: Host-associated > Plants > Roots > Nodule | place: Mexico: Nepantla...
ATTTAAGTATTTATTTTTAGTTAACTGGAATCAAACTAACGGGTTTTAATAATATTAATTTAGTTTGGCTAGATCAATTATATTTTAAAATTTAAATCAAATTAATATGAAAAAACGCGTTTTAATAAATACCTTTTCATCTTAATTTAAACTGGACCGAATTAAACCCATTAATTCCATTTATGCGGGATAATTTTCCAAATCCTTTTTGTTCAATTCCCAAAAAATACCATTTGAATGAAGATGATTTAAATCGATGACTAATTATTAGAACTTTGAACAAGAATTATATGCATAAAATTAATTATATGAGGAGAAATATTCCGGTTACAATTTTGTTTCTTAAACTTCAATTTGTTTAAAGGAGAGAAAATAAGATAAATATAATAATTAAATTAGGAGGGAAAAGGGAGTTTGTTCGAAGTTCATATTTTGGTTTTGTTGACTAAATTAATATATTATTTTCCTTTTTATATATTTTAAGAAAATTATCCTCTGACAGTTATCCTTAGATTACTGTTATAAAGATTTTAATATAGTTTTTTAAGATTGATACATGTGTTTTCAGCCTTGACTAGATAAAAGTATTTTGAGAAATGTGTAAACTGAAACGCAGTAATTTGTTGAAGCATTGAAAAGAGTGTGTAGAAGAGAGACATTAAGAAGGGAGAAAAGGGTTGTTTGTTTAGCCAAATAAGAAGCGAGATCATAAAAATCCTATAAAGTCACTGCGTGATTAGCAAGGTCTCTCACTCTAACTCCAACTAAGCCGGCTAAAACTGGTTTTTCTTCCCTTATTTTCTGTCTCCCCAAACACTCCGCAACAACACCAAAAATAAAAAATAAAAAAATAGAAATAAATAAAATTCTGACATATCCGAGAATAATGCTCACCAGCATATCTTCCTTTCCCTTTTCCATTTCCCTTCTCACTCCGACAATTCTCTGACTCCAAACTCTTCACTCCACCCCTTCTCCGCTATCGAACACACAAAAAAAATATCTCAGAACAAATAAATATACAAAACCCTAAAACCGTTTGGGTGGAGGAAACACATGGCCACCACCACCACCACCAGTCTTGGCGGCGGCGCCGGCGGAGATGACCGCGTCCTGGCCACGGCTCAGCAGATCGTGAAGAGCCTCAGAGCCGCCAAAGAGGATCGCGAAGACATGCTTCTGATCTTCTCCACCTTCGATAACCGACTCTCCGGCATCTCCGACCTAATAAACGGCGACGATTCCAAATCCTCCGAAGAGGAAGAACTCGACCGCTTCGAAGCCGCGGAGAAAGTGATTCTCGCCGACGCATCCCTCTCCGACGAGCCTTCGCGCCAATCCACGTCTCTCTTTAAGCCTCCGAATAATCCAGCGGAGTATTTTTCAGCGGTTGACGAGATCATCCACTGGATGGAGCAGTTCTCGATCGCGCCACCGTCCTCTGCCGTGGGACGCACGGGGCCGGTTATCGCGGACCGGGCGGAGAACGCGATTCAGCTCGCGATGTCGCGACTGGAGGACGAGCTGCGCCACGTGCTGATTTGCAATACGATCCCGCTCGACGCCGTGAGTCGCTACGGTTCGATCAGGAGGGTTTCGCTCTCGTTCAGTTCGCACGACGGCGCTATCGACGATACCCTAGAGAGCTTCGGTGAGGTCGGCTCGAGCCGCTTCCACGAGCGAGGCGCGAGCCTCGGCGACGATTTGTTCGTCGACTTGGTGCGTCCCGAGGCGGTTCAGGACCTCAGGGAAATTATCGATCGCATGGTTAGGTCTGGTTATGAGAGAGAGTGTCTTCAGGTTTATAGCAGTGTCCGTCGCGACGCCTTGGATGAGTGTTTGGTCACTCTGGGTGTTGAGCGGTTGAGTATTGAAGAGGTTCAGAGGGTTGAGTGGAGGAGTTTGGATGAGAAGATGAAGAATTGGGTTCAGGCTGTGAAGGTTCTTGTTGGGGTTTTGTTGAGTGGTGAGAAGAGGCTGTGTGATGGTTTGTTTGGGGATTTGGATGATTTGAAGGAGATTTGTTTCAATGAGACTGCTAAGGGGTGTGTTATGCAGTTGCTGAATTTCGGCGAAGCTATTTCAATTTGTAAGCGCTCGCCGGAGAAGTTGTTTCGGATTTTGGACATGTATGAAGCTTTGAGGGATGCCATGCCTGATTTGCAGGCCATGGTTTCGGATGAGTTTGTGATTGGTGAGGCATACGGAGTGCTGAGTGGGCTTGGTGAGGCTGCCAAGGGGACTTTTGCTGAATTTGAAAATTGTATTAGGAATGAAACTTCCAAAAAGCCAGTCATAACTGGGGATGTTCACCCCTTGCCTCGTTATGTCATGAACTACCTCAAGTTGCTTGTGGATTATGGTGACCCTATGGATTCGCTTCTGGAGATTAGTGAGGAGGATCTCTATCGATTTAAAAATGATCTTGGTGGTGATGTTTCGCAGTTGGAGGCCATGTCACCCTTGGGGCAGCGGATTCTGTTGCTCATATCTGAGCTTGAGTATAATCTTGAGGAGAAATCGAGGCTTTATGAAGATAGTGCTATGCAGCAGGTGTTTTTGATGAACAATCTGTATTACTTAGTGCGGAAAGTGAAGGACTCGGATCTTGGGAAGGTCTTGGGGGATAATTGGATTCGGAAACGACGTGGTCAGATACGGCAGTATGCTACAGGGTATCTCAGAGCCTCTTGGAGCAGGGCCTTGTCTTGTTTGAAGGATGAAGGGATTGGAGGGAGCTCTAATAATGCATCCAAGGTGACTTTGAAGGAGAGATTCAAAAGCTTCAATGCCTGTTTTGAAGAAATTTATAGGGTCCAGACAGCTTGGAAGGTACCGGACGATCAGCTTCGCGAGGAGCTGCGGATATCTATATCGGAGAAGGTGATTCCTGCATATCGCTCTTTTGTGGGTAGGTTTGGGAGTCAGTTAGCGGGAAGACATTCGGTGAAATACATAAAGTATACAGCAGAGGATTTAGAGACCTATCTATTAGATTTATTTGAAGGATCCCCTGCTGTATTGCATTACATAAGAAGGAAAAGTACATAGTACATTATAAGATCTTTTAGCAGGTGAACTCATTTTATGAGGATTACTTCAAAATGGTTTCCTGTGTCGTGTATTTCTACTTGGATAGGTCTTTGTTTTACAGGTCTTAATGTTAGAATGGGATTTTGTGAAATTCAAGTCTTCTCCTGGGCCCCTCCCTCAACAACCAAAAAATATTTTTTTTTTCTTGCGAATTCTGTAATATCTTTTGTATATAGTGTCTCATACAGGTTATCTATGTTGTTTATACTTGTTTAAACAGTACACTCATTAGCTATTCAGACAATGTGTATTTACGTATCTGCGCTTTGCATAATTGTCGGGTTTTTTTTTAATAATCAAAGGACATTGATTTTTCGTACCAGGTAGTTTTGTATGATGTTTAGCTGATGATAATCGATTTGAGGAAATATAATAAGATAAGTTTAGTAACTGGATCTACCCAGGATTAAAATTTGCTCATGGAAAGCTTGCCTAATGTTTGTCAATGAAGAAGATTGTTGTTCGAAGTTATGCAGTAGCAATTATTTCAATGATATTCTTGGGACACCACTTTAAGATGCTGCGTTTGTGCACCTTTCTAAGCAATATTTTGGAAGGGCTTCATTAAAATATTAATTCGTAGCTCCGGCCAATGTGGATATGCTACTTTGCTTTTACCTCAAGGTTTTACCCAGGCAACATTTAAACTCTTGGGATTATACGTTGTTTACCTTTTTTTCTCCTGAAATCAACTCTCACTAGTATACTCTTTAGTCCGTCACTTGCCTGTATTTGAGACCATGTTATTGCGTCAGACTTTCCAAAACTAAAGAACTTTTATTTTCATTCTCAACGTTGCTCTTCGTTATCGTTTATATAATTTTCCATCATTGTTGATATCGCAGTTGTTGATTCGAATGTAAAGTGTGGTTTCACCAACTGAAATTCTTTACCTTGTGTAGAAAAAGGTGTATATTGACTTGGAAGTCTTGTCATTACATCTGCATTTTCATTCAGGAAAATCAAGATGAATGGATTCGGTCTCTGTCCTTTGATGTATGAATTATGAATTAAATTGATATATCATGTTTTCTGTAAGGAAAGAAATGGTCCTTTTTCTGTTTTGCTGGACTAATGGTCTGGGTAAGAAACTCTACACGGTGAGAACTGAGGAGACATGATATGGTGATGGCATATCTACCTATCCGCATCTTAGCTAGCTACTCACATTTATAGCAGCAACAGAGTTGTGTCTTAATTTCTTTAACCCATCACGGGGAAACGTTAACGCTACGTCTATTTAGTTTTTCATCAATTTCCGCGTCATCGTAGCAGTATCATTCGGACCTAGTCTATTGGTAAATTGTGAAAGTAGTTAGTTGGATTTGACTAATTTAATCTACGATTTTGTCATCATTTATTTATGAATAAAGAATCATCAAATCTATAAATTAAAAAATTTCGTAAAATATACTAATAATATGAAACATCATACTTACTATTTTTTTTGTTTCTTATTTAGTATGTAGCGTTTTCTTTAAATTAAAGGGTACGTTTTAAAACAAAATAACAAATGTATGCGAATGATTCTAATAGTATACGTGTATCCTTGTTTCTTAATTCACAGTTTATAGTTTTTTGTGGTACCAATCACTTAAGAGTCTGATTTGAAAAGGATTGGAAGGGGATGGATAGTTTTAATGCAACTTTTCCACATGATAGTTATCTTCGTTCTCATGCGTCAACCTTTTCTCTGTTTTTGTCAACTTATTACGTCGAAGACGACGGATTCAAAGCAAAAAGTCCCAACTGCTTGGATTTCTTAAGATTATCACAAGTCACAGATGCTCCAACCAAATCAACCCTCAAGAACAATGAGTTTGTTTCATTATGATTTACGTTTACTTAATCACCAGTTATTACGGTTCTTTTTGCTCCAACGCAATGACCTCGTTTTGGTTTTCTGTATAAGCACGATGCCACCTTTTTAAGAGCAGAGGTGAAGAGAGAAGAAAATGCAATTTAAAAAAGTAAAGAAAACGTATGGTTACTTACTTACACTTGCGCCAGAATTTACAATACACACAATCTCACTCTAACACACACACTTAATAAAACGAATACAAGTGACTTGCAAAAACCTTCCTACACCTTATACAAAGACCCAAGTACACGTCTTCAACCATGAAGAGAACCACATAGGTCTATTTGTGTGCTTTTTCACTTTTACTAAAACAATTTATTTCAAAAAAAGAACAGAAAAACCTTGCTGCACCAGGTTATTCTCTCTTCATATTAAACTCTGGTGTTTGCAGGCAGAGGTAGAACACCATCAAAGAAATCACCAAAATAGCCACGGGGTTCGTGTACTAGTCTTGAGATTATGTCTCTTAGTGTGATTAATCCTTGCAGATCCCCATCATCGTCCACCACATACACCCTATGAATCTTCTCTTGATCAAGCAATTGAATCAACTCTTTGATTGTACAGTCCTTTCTGCATGTAACATATTCACTTACCATTGGGAATGCGTTTTTATTTTTCTCCAAGTAACTTCTAACGGCTGTCAGGAAGTCCTTTACTGTAATAGCTCTGTTATAGTGTGAATATCCAATGAGTATGTAAGTAATGGAACAAAAACATACAAGATACGGAGCAATTCAGTCTAACAAACTCATTCTGTCAGATTCATGACATACATACATACCTATAATCATGGTATATTTCTGGAGCATTTAGCAAGAATTGAACATCTCGCAAGTTTATGTTACCAACTGCCTTTTTGCCATCTCTCTCAATTACAGGCACCGCTCCCACCCTCTTTTTTCTCATTACTTTAAATGCTTGAAGGACTGGTTCATCCTCATAAACCTGAAAAAAGAAATAGTCCATTATGAAGTTCATAAGAATCAACAAGCTAACTACTTCAGGAGGAAAAAAAGAAAGTAATTACTTATCCAAGTTGAGAGCATTTGACATGTAGTTCTACAAATTTAAGATTTGTAGGATAGATTTTACTCCTCCATATTCACTAAAATTATGGTGAATTGATACATTGCTCGGTTCAATGCAGTGAGTTTGAATTGCACCATCTTAGCTGTAGTTCGTGAAAGTGATTGTAAGAAGGTTTATGTTGGTATAATTCACTGGACAACTTTTTAGAGCATAGCATAGCATTATAGTAATCCTATTTTATATTGTGGCAGTTTTATTGCGATATTGCGAGGCTTAAACTGTTACTTAAGGTATGATGTGCTGACGTAATCCAGTTCAATCAATTGATGAAGATCTTTAACTTAAGATAGGACCACACCTTTATGATCTGATCTGGTGTAACCAGGGGAAGACCAACTTCAGATAGTTTTTTGGTTCCCCAACTTTCAAACCACTGAAGTCCAGCGCATTCTGCCAGCATATGAATAACAGCAGATTGTGTAATAATCTTATCAATTGTACCAGAGCCTAAATCCAACACAGGAACACTCTTCATCTTGTACTTAGAAAGCAGCAAGAGCATGGTTAGAAATGAGTTTGATCTCTCTAAAGCGAGAAATGGGGCCCAGCGGAATGTCCCTGAAATGTCACGAACCTGTTTGCTAAAATGTTAGCTAGTGAATAAATAAGATCAATCAAACTTAATAAATAGCTAGAATAAGAAACACTTAAAAGAAATTCTCATTACCGTGGTATTCTTATAAAGTTCAGATGAAGTAAGATCCTCAAAAAAGTTTCCCGAAGTTGCTGCAGCAGATCCAAGGCCTAAGGCTTCAAGTTCTAGAGCAAAACTCACTCCATTAGCAGCAGCTGCAATAGCCCTTGCACTGGTTGGAGTAGATGGACTCCTAGGAGATGCAGGTTCAGACTGTCAAGAGTATAGTGACATTAGCTTAGTGTGAAAATGAGACATCAAAGAAAATAATGACTTCATCCACCAGCACCGGATAATTATTCTGTTATGGGATAATTGCACACTAACTTCTCTTAAGTTTAGCATTACTGCAGTTATATTCTCTTCTTGATTGAAAAATTACATCTACTTTTCTTACTTTATGTATTATTTTTTACACCATGATATTTAAAAATTTACACATATCTTCCGTATTTTTATGCACAAACCATACACATGGTATGGTACCCTTGAAAATACAATATAGAGAGGTAGTATAATGAAGGTGATTTTTCAATAAAAAAGGCATAAATGTAATCATCCATAACCTCAAAGGAGGTCAGTCTAATTACCCCTTTTTACCTATTTCACCTTTCAAATGTTCCATTATTCTTTTAAAAACACCATTAGGCATAGTAACAATCAAATCATCATTCAACAAAAAGGAAAAACACCACTGATCACACCCTAAATCGTCCCTTTGTACCAGACCCAATAGTAATACCAGATTCAATTCTACATATTTTGAATTAAATGAAGCATAAAATACAAAAATGACCACTCCTTATTTTTCCTTTACTTTTTTTTCTCATAAATCAGCGGAGGGGATCACTGCCCGAGCATCAGTAATTTAATTGGTATGTAACAATTAACAAATATGTCCGACAAACCTGATGCAAGATCCATACAACAATTCCAGCAAACTCAACAATTCCGATGTATCTGTCAATCCAAGTAGCATCTTCAGGCGCATCAACATCCACCACAGGTGCACTGAAAACATTGTGCCGTGCCAGTTTCATAACAGCTTCGGCCAGGGTGGCGTCTGATTTTATCTCAATTTCTGAACACAAAATAAAAATTCACACGTTGAGAACTAAACCAAAAGACATAAACAAGATGAAAAAACAAGCCTCACTCAAATGATCAGATATTTTACACTTCAAAGCCTAAAATATATTTATCTTCTGTGTCAAGTCAACTTTCATCTGGGTCGAATCAAAATCACTTCTTTCTTCCTTATTCAATTACCCTTCACGTACTTTTGATGATCAAAGACGAATGTGTTCATAAAAGTGATATATAGATAGATAGACAGATAGATACATAGATACCTTGATTTGAAGGAGCCAAAGGAAACGCAGAGACAGGGATGCTTTCAAAACAAGCGTTGAGCTTCTCAGTAGGACTTAGCTGTGCCTCTTGCACGTCCCAAAGATCCTCAACTCGCAGACCCAATTTCGCTTCCGGGCTCCGAGGACTCTCTTGCATCGTTGCCATTGCCATTACTCTCTTTATCTCTCTCCCGTTCTTTCTCTGTAACTGCACTGACAAGCTTATAAGATCTCTATTCTCCAACACATTCCCGTAATAATTAACTGAAAAATAGGATCATAAAATCTACCAAGGTGTCACAGTCCCACTTCCCTGCTCCTGCAATCTTCACCGTTCGATTTTACTACTTAACCTTGAGCGTTGACTCTAGTAAGATCGTACGGACACGATGGTGATACACATTGTGCGCGATGCATAGTAGCGGTCAACGTGATTGTTATCTTGTCCTCACTGTTCGCTATGCTTATCCAAATTTGCATTATTTATTGAAACACTTCCCCATCCGGTTTTTACTGTGGGCCATAGAAGAGTTTGCCGTGCTAATGTGCGCTTGGGAGGGTTTTGCGCGCCCACAGAATTGAGTGTTGTTGAAAATGCGTGCTGGTGATTAATTATTGGTGATCAGAACCTACCAAAATGTTCACGACAAAACATTTGTTAATTGTAAAACACATTAATGATTGATTGGTTTTTATGCTTTACTTTTTTTTCCTTGTTTTGCATTAGCGGATAAACCTTCACGTCTCACTTTGTTTCCACTTTTCATGAATAAAAGTTGCGCTTAATTTAAATTTCATTTTATGCATAAAATATTTATTCATTTTGTCAAAAATAATAATAATTTCGGTCAAAAATATCCACTCTTTCTTTATGTCACTTCTTTTCGCTATTTACATTCAATCTTCAAAGCTTTTATGGCAAGAGTTTGGTACAAGAAAAAAAATATTGGCACACTTTAAATTTCTCCATATATATAGTCCTTCAAATGACATAACATTAATGTAAAATTATAAGTATTGTAACAAATAAATTTGTTGAGATTTTTTTTTCTAACATATATTTATTTTTTCTTCACATAACCCACATAATTAGTGGAGATAAACTTGTTATACAAGTTATATTACTCTATTAATTCATTATCTACTTCTTCCATTAATGGTACATTATTTTTCACACAATACATGTTAAAAAATATTTTTCATAATACAAAAATAATAAAGGATTTCGTATAGATTGTGAAGTTCTTTTTAATACTCTAAATATTTTCTCTTCATTTTTTTTATGAAATATGACTATACTTAAATAATCTTTGAGTTATGTAAACTTCTTTCTATATATTATCTAATTCCATAATATAGACATTTTAAAGTGAAATTTAAAAAAAAACACTTAAGTAATTAATTAATAATTTTGTATATAGAATAATTCATCATTGTTCAACATTAAAACTCATTAATCTTCAAGTATTCTTAATAAGATAATTCTTTAAAATTTTAGAATACAAGATTCCTCATTCTCATCTAGTTAGGATGGATATATATGAATTTCATGTGGAAAACTTAAACTCAAAAAAATATTATATGTTGATTAATCTTTTGTATCACAAAACAAATGACATAACTTTAGGGGGGAAATATTCTTTGTCAATTAAAGCTAATGACCAGTAAGATACTACCTTTAAATATGGGACAAATGTGTTATTATTCATGATTTGTGGTTAAGCTTTTAGGATTTAAAATCAACACATTGTAAAAATGATGACTTTAAGCTTCTTGATATCAATGGAAGAAAAAAGACAATTAAATTTTTTACATCATGCCTTAATATATGTAAAAAATATGACATTTGTTCTTTAATATAATGTATAACATTAATTTAACCCAATGATGATCCTTTACAACACCAAAAATCCTAAAATTACCTTCCATACTACACAATAAACAACATATGCAATTCATGAGCAATATTTGATAGTCGATTATTCAATTGGCATAATCGATTATGATCAAATAATCACATAATTGATTATATTAAGTGAAAATTTTTGGACATGCCATAACAATAAAATATACAATCACTAACAACATCACAACAAAAGTCTAAACACAAGTACCACGAGTTAACCTCACATCTAATTGAAGATGGTTTTGTTGATGATTTGTCAAAATGAAAAATGGACTAATATTGTATTTCTTCTTGCTACTTCTTTATTGTGGCTTCATAAATGAAAAAAAAAACAACTCGGAAAGAACTAGTTTGAACAAATAATAACATAACTTAATTGAAGACAAGTAATTAAGGTTCATGCTTTGTTAAATAGCATTACCACTATCAAGGATTCATTAAGCACCAAATTCTTGGGAACAAAATACAATAATCATAATAGTGTATCCTAGGCACTTGATGAAGCTATAGGAAAGACGATGGATGAAGTCGAACATTGTTAACATATCTTTTTATACATTCGAAAAAAAATATGAAAGATCTACTAAAACATTTTATGTACTTCTATTTTAATTCAAGCAAACAAGAAATTTATGGGAGAATATGTACATTTTCATTTTATTTTCTTATCAAGTGTAACACCAAAGAGCAAATATTAAATAAATTTAATTTAATTAATTTCTTTTAATTAAATTTATTCTTAAATTTTAAAAAATCATCCATTTAAAAGAAATATTAAAATAC